>TBL_comb48_EPIDRAFT_1000006_pt1 | contig 162180 bp, 176 predicted proteins | sample TroBogEpilimnion_37_FD_10681 | JGI IMG/M metagenome (IMG submission 10681) | reverse complement strand
CATCGGCTATAGATTTATCATATAATCTATTATATATGTTACAACTTTCCAATATTGTAGAACCTGTATATTGTTTATTTGTTTTTTTAAACATTCTATCTTCAATATAACCATATGTTGTTCCACTTATTATTGTTCCATTATTAGGTGAATCACCATTAAATGTTATACCAAATAAATTTAACATATCATTTTTACTAATTATCATATATGGTGTACCATCAGGATAAATAGTTGTTAAAGGGACATTATTGATGGCAACTTCAGTTAATATAGTAACATTACCTTTATAAAAACCAAATATTGAACCACTTGGGTAACCATTTTGTTCAACAAGATAAATTTGATTTGTTTGATTTGTATTTGGATCCATACCACCTATAGGACCTTTATTATTAAGATAATATGAAACTTCATTAATTGGTGATCCTGATGGAGAAAGACCTAAATCAATAAAAAATCTTGGGAAAACTTCACCATTATCCGGGTCGGTAAACTCTTCAGCACTTCCTAAATATGTGTAACCACTTTGTGAAATTTGATATGAACCATTATTTACACAACCGGATGCAGTGTAACTAGAATAAACACAATAATCTCTTGCGTTTGTATTAGTTAAAATATTGGAAGTATTACCACTAATATCTTCATTTAAACTAGTCGTACCTGTACTTAAAAACAAATACATATAATCAGTATCATTATTTCTAAAAGTACTAATACTATTTCCTATAATGTAATTAGATGTATTAGGTACCCAAGTTTGTAAAATATCAAATTTTAATTCACCTATTTTTGCATAAACACCCGTATTAAATCCTGTGGTATATGACGTATCATCATCTGAACATAATTCACAATCATCATAAATTGTTAATGGTAAAACTTTTTGTCCAGCAACACATACATTAAAGGCTGCATTTATAAATTTTTCACCAATTGCGGCAAATGGTCTCCAATTAAATGGCCAACCAAAATATATTCCATATAATCCCTTTCCGACATCATATAAAAATGTACCAACAAATTCAAAAACAACTAATTTTATAACAGCAAAAACAAATGTTATAAATGCAACTAATGTACCTATTAAAATATTAAAATTTAATCCACTATGTTTTGTTGCAAAATTTGTTGGTAATGTGTTAACACTACTTATACAATCTTTTTCTTCGGATGGTACAATATCTTTTATACCGACATACTTATTACTATTATTTGTAATATCACCAGGTAATCTACTGTGGAATGAAGAAACTGTATAAACTTTATTATATGTAAATCTATAAAAATAATCTTGGGGATAATAAAACCCTTCATAATTATTTAATATTAAAGAAATCCCATTTGAAGGATATCCTGAATAGTCTGTTGTCCATGCATATGAATTTAAATCAATACCATTTTCATCATTAAATTCTCTAATATTTGGTACTAAAAAACTTGCTCTTGCCCTAACTCTAGCCAATCCTTCATCTTTTAATGTGAACCTAAAACGATAACAAGATGAGGTTGGTATACCTTTATTTGGATCATTGGTATATTCATTTTCACCAAATTCATTCGTATATAAATAATCCATATTCATCTCAATACTAAATGCAAAAGCACCGTCATCTCCAATGTCTTCATTTAAAATAACTTCTTCTAAATATGGTCTATTTAATTCATCTTTTTCCGTTGTAAAACGTATTGCTTCAATTTTACCTTTAGTTGTAGATAAAGTACATTTTCTACCCATTTCTTTTGTGGGCATACAATTTTTATTTACTGAATGTTTCCCTGTATCAGTAAATGTTCCCCCAATTATTAAAGCCATCGGTTTAATTCTTATACCAATAGAGGATAAATCAAAATCAGTTCTTGTTATACCAATTCGACATATATCTTGATTTCCCCAAAATGGTGAAACTTGTATTGTTTTATTATATTTAAAAATTTGAGGAAGTGAATCTAAATCTTCAGATGATTTAAATTGATATGTGTTTTTGAATTGATCGACACCTTTACCTTGTCTAATGAAATCATCGGGTCTTAATGAAAAACAACCAATATCAGATAAATCCCCATCAAAATGTATTGTTTGTTGACCTAATGGTACTCCCCATATCATAAAATCACCAGCATCATTTGTTTTAACTGTATATTTATAATATTTTTCAAATACTTCCAAATATTCTTCACGAGTTAAAATATCTTCTTGATCCGGAAATGTTCCTGTTGGTTCATGTCCTCCATGTTGTTTTCTTGAGGGTAATAGATTATAACGATAATTATTATCGTCTTTATCTTCTACTGTGGTATAAGGGTATAAAACTGAAATTACGGGATCATTAACATCCACATCATCTAATGGTACAAATATTGAAACTCTTATATTTGGTACACCAAATCCATTGTTTGCAGTTACTCTACCAACAACAACACCATAATCACTACAAAATGATCTATATACGTCTGTTTGACTAATTTTTAGGGAAAGTATTTCTAATAAGTCATAAGAATTTTCCAAATTTATAGTTAAAAACTGATCTTTACCAATATTAGTTGATATTCTATACTTATTCATTAATTATATATTTTTTTATTATTCGATATACAGAGTTTGGATGTAAATTTACAATTTCACTAATTTCTTTATAAGTTAGTTTATCTTTTAGTTCTCTTATTTGTTTGTGTTTTTCTATGTCAGAATTAGGTGGAAATCCGTTATTAGTAGTCTCACTAAATCTTTTTAAACAATTTTTACATTTATAATTTTGTTTTTTTATATTTTTTAAATAAACAAATCCAGCTCGATTTAAATCAATATTTTTACAATGTGGACATTCTAATTTAAAATTGTTATTAAATTCATGAACCCCATATTTTTTTTGTTTTTCTAAATCTTTATATTCCCATATAAACCCACCAAAAGTTTTACGTTCTTTTCTACAAACCATACCTATATTTGAAGAATTTTTTAAACCTATTGTAAGTGCAGCAATTTTCATATTTTTAAATTCATTCAATTTATTTCCATTTAAATCATATTGTACTACTGGTTCACCCAGCTCTAATGATTTTTTCATTTTAGAATACGTTAATTTTGATTCTTCAGACCATTTATTTCCTAATGTAGTTCCTGCCTTTGGTGTTAAATTAAACCCATTTTTTACAGAATTATAAGTATCAATGTAAAATTGTTCTCTTTCTATTAAAAATTTAATATCAATATTTTCTTCAATTATATAAAATCTAAAAGACTCTTCACCATGTTTATTCCAAGATCTTTGTAATTTTATGCTAGTGTGTTTTTTATTTTTTAATAAATTAAAATGAACTATTATTCTTTTTTTTAATTTAATAGTTGATCCAATATAAACTTTGTTGTTTATAATATTTTTTATCATATAAACACAATTATAACTAATAACATTAATTCTTTCTTTAAATATATATTCCATAATTATAAATATATAAAATTTCAAAAAAACCTAATGTCTGTTTAAACTTAAAATTTCAAGAATGTCGAAATTTTGTTTTAGTTCTACGGTAATATTTTGATCTACACCAATATTGGTGTAAATTCTATGTTTTTGTATACCCATATTTATATAAATAGAAAAAAATTAATTTTCTAATTTTAATATAAATAATTTTAAGATCAATATGTAGTCGTTCCTAAAGTTTTTAACCTAACTTTTATATCGGTATTTGGTATTCTAATTTGAAATATTTGATTTGACTTCATAAAAATAGTCATATCTTGTTGTTGAATTTCCATTGTTATAGAGTCAACAAAATCTTGTGCAACTTGAGATGTAGAATAATTACCACCAATTAAATTATAAACTCTAACATCAACCACATTAACCACACCATTAACACTACCTAATTGTCTAATTAAATCACCAACAAATAATGGGTCACCCATTTTTCTTTTTGTAATATCGAAATAAGTTATTGTATCATTAATACATGTTCTAACAATATCAGTTTGATTTGAGTTTTTGTCTATTATTAAGTCAATTTGTAAACCTAAATCAATTACTTCACCACTAACAATATCCAAATAATCATTTATCATTCTATATTCAGAAAGGTATGTTAAAATATTATTTTTTAATGTGTTTGAAACGACATCAGTTAAATTACCTAATTCATCATATGATAATAATTTAATTTGAATCTTATTATCAACTTCCATTACATTTACCTTAGCAGGAGCACCAAATGTTGATGGCATTGTTTCTATTAGTGTTTTATAATCATTTAATGTTACTGCCCTGTCTTGTGCAGCAAAATTATATGCAACCATATTTCTCATTTCTTCAACTGTTGGTTGGTCAGCACCCCCTACTGCTGGTGTTACATTTGTTACATTTAATGATTGTGTGACTTGATCATTAACACTTGAATTTGGTCCTTGTACCGCAAAGTCAATATCGTCCACACTAGTTATAACATTAACACCTAAATTAGAATCTTTACCACCACCAATTCTATATTGAACAAATAATGTCGTTCCTACTTTTGGTGTTGCACCTAATGATAAATTATTAAGATATGAACCCAAGGAAACTCTCATATTTCCTGTCATATAATCATCTAAATTAGATAATGGGTCAACAGAACCAGAACCAAATGTTAAAGAAAAATAACCCTGTGGGGTATATTCTGTAACAAATTTATTTGTAACAGGTAAATAAACACCAGATTTAAAATTTTGTGTATCTGATGCAGATGTTGGATCAGGTACAAATACTTTATCTTGTATCATTGTCTTAACTTCATACCATTTGTTTTGTGAAGAATAAAATTCTGATGATGTTGGGTCAGCATTAAATGATGTACCTTCCTTATGTATAACAGAAGTAACACCTAATACATTTTGTTCAGGTAAATATAGTTTTAAAAATGGTTTTTGATCTAAATTTGTAATTACTCTTCTATAAATTTTTGTAATACCATTAACAACCGGTTCTCTTTTAGTAATAGTATATGATATTAATTTATTATTGTTATCAAAATTTGGTATCTTTAAACGATTTGATTCACCCCTATCATTAAATGGATTTGAAAAATCAATATCATTAATTGTTTCGAATATTTGTCCACCACCAGAAACTTGTGCACCTGTTTTTAATACACCCAAATATCTACCGTCTTCTTTATCTCCTCTAACAGGAACATTAATTGAAAAATCACATAAGGCAACTGAAGGTCTTAAACCTGGTATTCTTATTCCATATGTTTTTGCAATGTGAAATAATGATTGTGTTTGTTGTGCAAAATCCAACATTGTTTCTTGCCAAACCCTATCAATATGAAAATGTAAATTATCCGCAACTGCGGCATTTAAATCCAATAATACTGAATATATTGAAGCATCATTAGTATTACCCACTAAATTTGGGTAATAATCTGTTGTTAAGTTAACTAATTCTTGTCTTAATCCCGCAAAATCACGAACTGCGTATGATATTTTTTTACTCATGGTTTATATATTGATAATTATAAAATCGGAAGATGAAAATGCTCCATTATTTACAGTATAATCTATTTTTACTACTGCGGTATATGGTTCTGTGGACGCATCTGATACTCTAAATAATCTTTCATCTTCAAGTATATTTGATGTTACTTGATTATTTGGATCATCTTCTGCAGATGTTACTGTTATTGAATTAATATCTAAATTTGGGATATAATTTTTTACCGCTTCCCTAATTTCTGTTTCAATTAAATCCCAAGTAGTTTGGTCATTTGGTTCAAATATAAATTCATATAATCTAGTACCAAAATCGGGTAAATAATATCTACTACCTTTTCTTGTTAATATTAAATGAATTAAATCAGCACGAACTTCTCTTTCAGGACTTTCTGTCATTTGTACAAAATGTCCTTTAAAACTATCTCTAAATGGAAAATCTACACCATATGTTACTGCCATATTCATAAATATAGTAAATATCAAAATGGTAATAAATGACATCCTATCATTGTCTAAAAAACAATAAAATTACCAATTGAGGAATGGTTATTACAAACATTAAAGTTCATAATTACATTAGTATAATCTAATGGCTCTGTCATAGAAGCAAGGTGATTGTCATAATATCTTTTCAAAATATTAATAGCCGAATTTAAATCTCTATCTATTTCGACTTTATCACTTAATTTAACAATTCTATCTTTTAATTCTACCTTATTCTTAAATATTTTTCCTGTTAAAGAATTAAGTTGTGTTGTATTTCTTTCATTTATCTTAATTAAATCACATTGTTTATTTTGTAATTTATATTTAAGAAATTCTAAGAACATATTAATATTAGATTCATTAAATGATTTTCTAATACTTTTTTTATTCTTATTAATACCTTCTATTGACATTAAAGATTTAATTGTTAATTCACCTACTACAATTGTTTTGTAGTTCATATTCACTAATTGTTTACTCTGAATATGTAGAGTTTCTTTTATTTGAGTATTTTTTTTAGAATATAATTTTTTCTTAACCTTATTTAGTTTATTGTAATTTTTACTTCCTTTTTCTTTTTTACTTAATTTAGATTTAATTTCATTAATTTGTTTACCAAAATACTGATTAATCTTTTTAGCTTTATTCTTTAAGATAAATACATTACCTTTATTATCCACACCAGTTCCTAAATTTTTTAATCCCAAATCAAACGCCAATACCTTAGTATTAATTATAACATTATCATTATATGATATTGTGTCGTTAATCACAATATCACATAACCATTTATTATTATTATTATTAAATTTAACACAAATTTGTTTAATATTTAATTCTGATACATTAGTTAGGTTAGATTTATAGTTAAATAATATTTTATTTATTTGTATTTTATTATCTTTAAATACCCAACCTGATTGGTTAAAAACTAAGGTATGATATCTTCCTAATTCTTTTTGTTTAGGCGGTTTTGCTGTATTATCTTTTTTAATTAGGGTAAAGAATGATTGATATGATTGGGAGACTTCGGTTGCAATTGTTTGTATTGCCTTTGCGTTAAGTAATTTCCATTCTGGTTTTGTTACATTTTTTAATTTTGGAAGAAGATTAATTAATTCGAATTTTGAATATATTTTTTTATTTATTTCGTAATATTTTTGTTGAATATCAATAAGAGTATTCCATACATCCATTCTAATATTCGACAACTGGTTAAGTTGTAATATTTGTTCTTGAGTTGGAAATAATCTAATTGAGTATGTTTTCATATTTTATATAAATAACTTATTACTTATTTACATAAATATAAATTAAATTGTGAAAAAATTGGTTCTGTGGGAAATTTGACTATATTTTCTGAATCTAATAAATAAAAAATCCCAATACTTTTAATATTGGGATTTTTTTTATGAACTACAACCTACACATTCAAATATAGAATCTGTTGGTTTAGTTGTTTCAACATAATCTACTTTAGGTTTATCGGTCTTAGTTTGTTGAATTTTTGTTGTATCTAACGCCAAGTGTTTTGCTCCCGTTGATATCGCCTTTGTTCTAACATAATAACATAATGTTTTAAGACCCCTCTCCCATGAATAAAAATGTGAAGATGAAATTTTTGATAATGTTGGGTTTGACATATATATGTTCATTGACTGAGACTGATCAATAAATGGTCCTCTATCTGCTGACATATTAATCAATTCTTTCTGTGAAATTTCCCAAATTGTTTTATATTTTAAAATCAAATGTTCAATTCTTTGAATTTTTTTAGTATAATTCTTTTCTTCTTTATCCAAATAATTATTAAAATTAATATTTTGAATAGAACCATCATTCATAATAATCTCATTCTTTAATTCTTCAGACCAAATACCAAGTTTTTCAAAATCATTAATCAAATATTTGTTAACAATCAATATCTCACCACCAACTACTCTTCTGTTAAATAATGCAGAGTGTGCAGGTTCTGTCATCTCAAATGAACCTGTGATTTTAGCAGAACTATTGTGACTAACACAACCATTTTCAGTTATGTAATGGTGATCATTTTCAACTTCAATATCCCATACGGGTTCTTTTAGAATTGATTTAGTAATTTTTTTTATTTTCATAATTTATACCTTTTTTATTTAAAAAATTTTTTAATTTTTCTTCATTAAAATAAAACCCATCTTCTTCCCATAATATTAAAACTTCAAAACCATTATTTATTGCAATATTAATTTTTTCTTTATCTTTATTTATTACTTTAATTGGGTCAACAATTTTATTTTTGAATTTTTTTATTGATTCGTTAATCTCATGTTTCTCCCAATTAGGATGCCAATAACTACCATTATATTCTATAATTATTTTTTTGTTTTTTAAGGTAAAATCATAGAAATAAATGTTTTTTTTATCTTTAATAAAATATTCTTTATTATTTTCCACACCTAAATAAACATCGTCATAATTATTTTCAATTAAAAAATCATATAATGGTTTAAAATGTCTTAAACTACTTTTACTTGCCTTTAAGATTTTAACAAATAATTTTTCTTTAGTCTCTTGATATTTTTTAAAACCTTTTTCGTAATCGTTTTCTTTTTTAATAAAATAACCTAAAGATTTATTATCCGATAATTTACATTTTTCTTTATACAATAATTCACCATTTTCGTCATACTTTTTTTTAAAAAAATCCAAACTATTAGAATCTTTTTTTTGATTTTTAATTTTATACTCTTTTAAACTTTTTTCTAAATCGTCATATTTTTTTAAAAAATAATTTAAACTTGAATTGTCTTTTTTAAGATTATTTTCGATATATTTTTCAATGTATATATTGTCACCATATTTTTTTTTGAAAAAATTTAAATTAATTGTTGTTTTTTTATTTTTTTCATCAAATATTTGTTTTGATTTTTCAACATCTCCATTTGATTTTTTCAACGCCCAAGAAAGGGATGATGAATCTTTTTTAATGTAATTTTCCCATTTTTCTAACCATTCACTTCCATATCTTATTTTAAAATTTTCTATAGTGTTTTTACTTTTATTAACATAATCGTCATATTTCTGAATACCTTCTTTTTCGCCGTATTTTTTTATAAAATTAATTTTAGTAGTTGATTTTTTAGTTTTATAAGAAAATATTTTTTCCAAAGCTTCTTCTTCAGTAAATCCTAGATTAATATAATAATTTTTATCATAGTATTTTGAAAATTGTTTTTGATTATTTTTAAATTTTTCATTGCCAATTTCATCTCCATACATTAAACATAAAAATGTTTTACTGTTAGAATCATTTAAATTCATCATTTTATAATTTAAAAATTTAACCATTCTATCAATATCGATATTTGTTTTATTATTTTCAATGTATTTTATAACACTTCTAATTTGTTTTTTGTTTTTAATAAAAATATCAATTATTTCAAATGGTTTAATTTTTTCATCGCTAATTTCTAATATTTTAAATAAAAAACTTTCATCTCCATTAATTTTTATAACGTTTTCATCTAAATTTAACATAAAAAAAATAATACTGTTTTTAGTTTTAATTTTGGTATTGTTGAAAAATAACATATTCATATTAATTGTTTTTTATAAATATGTTATTTTATTTTTTTTTAACACGTAAATGACAGATATTATTCGTTTATATTAATTATGTCATCATTTTCATTTAAATCTTTAACTTTAACCCATATGTTTTCATTATTTCTATTAATTAAAAATTTATGTTCCGGACTACATTTAAAAATAGTACCGTCTTCCATTTCTATATTAATAATTTCAGAGTAACCGTTGTAATAAATTTTATCCGATATTGAATATCCATTTAAGGTTTTTATTAAAATTGGAGTTTTAAAATTATACCAAACACCACCATTTTCATTTTTTTCAATGTTATCAACATCTATATCATTTAATTCACAAATCTCTTTAAAACTTAAAACACCCTTTTCAGTTATTACCTTTGTATCAGATGTTTGACAAGCTACTGGCATTTGTGCCGTAACTAAACTATTACAAACACCATATGTTTTAACATCTTCTTTTAATGTGTTCCAATCCCATAAACCTGATAGTTCAACATTATCCCACATATCAAATTGGAAAATACCTTTTGACATTGGTGAACCATCAAAACCTTCATAATTCAAATATTTACCAGTTTTACAAAGATCATTACTTTCAGTAATTGCCGCAAAATATATTGTTTCAAATATTTGTTTATTTAATTTTTTTGCCTCCTCTGATGTGAAAATATAATCTAACAAATAAAATACATCTGCTAATCCTTGAGTACCAATTGCAATTGCTCTTTGTTCTAATCCACCCTTTCTACCTTTTTGAGTAGAATAACTATTGATATCAATTACTTTATTAAGTGCATTAACTACTTTCCTTACTTCTTTATACAATAGTTGGAAATCAAATTTACCATCAACAATAAAGTTCTTTAAAACAATAGAAGATAATGTACAGATTGCAGTTGTTTCAGAATCAGTATATTGATAAATCTCACAATTATGTACCAATATATCATTACCATAAAAACATTCCGTTTCTGGTACTTGTATATCATATACGTCTTCTTTTTTAATTAATTTATTTATTTTTATCATTTTTTAAATATTCAAATTTATATTTTTTATAAGTGTTTCTTTTACCTTTACATACAGACACTATTGCTGAAATATTACCATTTTCAATACTTTTAGATGCCTCTGTCGCGCTTTGAAATACTGTTCTGTTACCATTGGAATCTATTTTAACAACAGATTTTTTTACCCCTTTAGGTATTTCAATTTTATATTCGCTATTTTCATATCTAAAAATGTTATCATAACTAGTGTTTTTTTTACATTTCCTACGAATAAACTCAACACAAAATCCATGTTCTTTGGACGCTTCGGAGGTGTTTTTATACTCAACTTCAACAGTGTCGTTTATGTTTTTTTTAAAAAAAACTTTTTTGTTAATTTTTTCTTTTATTTTAGGTTTAATATAGTCATTTCTAAAAGATTTTAAAATAACTAAATCTTTATTTTCAAATTTCCAATGGTAATTTTTATGTGTTCCCCCATTTTTTAAACATGAATAAAGTCTAGACGGTGTTAATTTATATTTTTCAATTGCTGAGATTGTTGTTAATCTATCTAAAATTTCTTTTGTATTAATATCTATCATTTCAACAATTGGTAATTTTTCTTTTCTAGTTTTAATTATTTTTCGTTTAGTCTCATCGCTCATTATTTTACCTTTATTCCAATGATTATTGTTTATTTTACGTAAATGGCTAAAATTTTCTTCAATTGGCCTTTTAAAATTTGGATTTTTTTCTCCTGACCAATTTTTTGACAAAATTTTATTTATTTTATCTTTCTTATCGGGAATAAATTTTAAAATATCACCTCCTGTTCCACCATCAGTTATATTTGTTAAAATACCTCCATCAATACTTTTACCGTAAAATTTTATTAATTCACGTTCAATATTCAAAACTAAATTTTCATCTTCACTTTCGTAAACAATTATATAATTTGGTTCATAATTGTTTTCTTTTAATAATTTTACAGTTCTGCATTTATTGGGATTAACATCCCCATCGCATGATATCGGATTTTTAACATAATGGAACAAATGTCTTTTTATTTTATTTTTAGTTTCATGTAATCCCTTTCCAACATAAAACGGTTTGAAAGTGATTCCAGAATAATATGGATTATCATAATTACCTGGAAATCTATCATCCAATAAAACATACACATAATAATTCATAAAAATTGTTCATATATAAATATATCAATAATGAGTAAACGACTATTTGTACACATCTAAAACATCCGTTTCAACTAATTCATCCGCTCTAATATAACCACGATTCTTAGTGAAAATCAAATGATCTGGGGTACATTTTATACTTTTTCCAGTTTCTTCATCAATTATTTCTAAAATTTCAGAATTTTTTTTAGTTAATTTTCCGGTTAATATATCAACAAATTTACCGTTTTCACTTTTTACTTTTAATTTTTCCGAAGTTTCAATTAAATCAATTACGTTTTTAATTGTTAAATTTTCAACATCACCATTTTCTCTTTGGATGTTTAATTGGACATCTCCAGTTAAACAACAGAGATTTGATTGTTTGATAACACCATAGTTTTGATGATTTGTTTTCTTATTAGCATTATCTTTAGAACATAAATAAGGTACACCAGTTTCAACCTGAGACTCAATTATTTTATTCCATATATCTTGTGCCTTAACTTTCCTACCAATACCTAATTCTACCGCCTTATTATAATTCTCCAAATATTCATCACCATATGAATCTTGTAATGGTTTAATACCATTTTTAATGATGTCATTTGGACAGAATAAATACCAATCAGAGTCAGATTTAACAGCCTCCATGAAGTTGTCAGGTATCCATAATGCAGTAAACAAATCCCTTGCCCTTAACTCTTCCGCACCTGTGTTCTTTTTAATCTCCAAAAGATCCATTATATCTTTATGCCAAGGTTCAAGATATATTGCAGCACTACCAGGTCTTCTACCTTGTTGGTTAAAGAATCTTAATGATTCATTTATAATTTTAAGGTATTTTAAAAGACCACCAGCATAACCACCTGATGATGAAATTCTACTTTCTTTACTTCTGATATTTGACATACATAAACCAATACCAGCAGCATCAGATGAATATGTTGAGATATCATTCATTGTACCCAAAAGACCTTCTCTTGAATCTGCTTCATTATATTTCAACACACAAGATGCAAGTTGAGGAACTTTAGTACCAGCATTGATCATAATTGGTGTTGCAGGAGATATTAATTGTGTTGATAATGATTTGTAATATTCAACAGCATCTTCAAAAGATTTTGTTACCCACAAAGCCACTCTCATATACATATGTTGTGGTCTTTCAGATAATTTACCCTTTGAGTTCTTTAACAAATACATTTCAGCCAATGATCTCCATGCAAAATAATCAAAATTATAATCATTTTCATGATTAATAATATAATCTATTTTATCCGCACCATACTTTTCAATTGTGTTTATTAACTCAATATTTATAACACCCTCATCATATAGAGTTTTCATTGTCTCAGAAAAACTTGGGTTTGTTTTTTTATGATAAGAAGATATTGCAATTATGGCGGCCAATCTCGAATAATCGTGATGGCTACCAGTGTATGATGCTGCAATTTCATATACCAATTTATCTATTTCTCTTGTTTTTATCTGACCTTCGGTTGGTACAGATGTGATAACTTTTATGAAAATCTCATCTGAATTAACATTTAATCCTTTAGATGCTTTCTTTATTCTGTTGTAAATTTTTTGTGGGTTGAATGACTCATCACTCCCACTTCTTTTCTTAATTCTTAGTGACATAAATTATAAATATTAAAAATCATCAGTAAATGTTAAACTTTCTCCCAATTTTGCTTTTTGGTATTCTACCGTTCTTGATTCAAAGAAATTACCCTTTGTTTCAATTGCAATTTGTTCCATAAATTTAAATGGTTGTTCAACGTTAAATTCTTTCTTACAACCCATTTTTACCAATAAACCATCAACAACAAACTCCAAATATTGTTTCATTAAATTATCATTCATACCTATCAAAGATACTGGTAATGATTCTGTAATGAACTCTTTTTCTATCTCTAAAGCAGATAATAAAATCTGTCTAATTCTTTCTTCACTTGGTTTATTTTCAAGGTGATTATTTAAAATATTAATTGCAAAATCACAATGTAAATTTTCATCCTTAAAAATCAAAGTATTTGCATTACATAAACCTTGCATAATACCTCTTGATTTTAACCAAAAGATAGAACAAAAAGATCCAGAGAAGAATATACCCTCAACTGCAGCAAACGCTACCAATCTTTCTTGAAAAGATGCACTTTCAATCCAATCTAATGCCCACTTTGCTTTCTTCTGAACTGCGGGTAATCTATCAATTGCATGAAAACATTCGTCTTTCTCTTTTTCATTGGTGATATAAGTATCAATCAACAATGAATACATCAAGGAATGTATATTTTCCATAGCAATTTGAAAACCATAGAAAAACTTAGCTTCTGTATATTGTACTTCTTTATAGAAGTTTTCTGCCAAGTTTTCATTTACAATTCCATCAGATGCTGCAAAGAATGATAAAACATTTTTAATAAAAAACTTTTCATTATCTGTTAATTTACCCCAATCTTTGATATCACCACTCAAATCAATTTCTTCCGCTGTCCAAAATGCAGATTGGTGACTCTTATAAAATTCCCATAAATCATTATGTTCAATGGGAAACAATACAAACCTGTCCGGATTTTCCGTTAAAATTCTTTCTTTCATTTTATTTTTTTATTTTATTGATTATTGGCCATTTGGTTTCTCCTTTGATACGCCTCTCTAGCCCTATTAATATTGTTCTTTGTCTTTTCTTCTTCGTGACCTAATAACGTATTTTGCATCTCTGTGTCGATATCCAAATATTCATTATTAAATTTACAATTTTGAAACACAACACCATCTTTACCAATACGAGATTTAAGTAATGTTAAAGTTGCTAAGTTATGTTCTTTTTGTTCCAAAGTTTTACCGATAGATAAAATAACGTGACCAATTTGTGCTTTCTTAATAGAACCACCCATTTGATCTGCGGTAACCACTTCAGATGATATTGAATCACGATTACCTTGTGTTGCCGTCCATATTGCCATTTCAAACTCACTGGTCATTGACTCCAATTGTCTCATAATTGACCCTTCTCCCTTCCATTCTTCCCCGTTATTTGACCTTTCAGGTGAAATACAGTCAACGTAGTCAATCAACAATAAATCGACCTTAAATCCGTCTGAATACATCTTTCTGATTTTAGATTTAATCTCAGAAATAGTAACACCATCAGATTGTAATTTCAATAATTTAATTGAACCTTTTGTGTTATCTTGTATTTCCTTAAGACGAAACAAAACTTCTTCTTTGTTATCACTTTGTTCATCAGGTGCGATACCTGACCAAATTGTATAGTGTTTTCTTTTAATATTACCTCGATTATCTTCAAAAAATACTTGAAGTACATTATAACCTAAATTATAAGCAGTGTTTGCAAATTTAGTTAATAATGTTGTGTTATGTGTTAATACATAATCCCTAGTAACAAATAATTCATCTGTATTTGATACTTTTATACATACCGCTTCTTCGTTATGTGAAAAATTAATTGATTTAATAAATTTTTGTGAAATATATTTTTTTCTTTTTCTAAATCTTTCTATTTTTCTTATTAATCTAAATGGTACAATATTATTTGAAAAAGATATTGTTACAACATATGCCATTTGATCTAACTTTTTAAAACCTTTATATTTAAAAGTTGGTTGTTTTAAAGTTATATTACATGTTCCACCTAATGATAAAACTAATTCTCTAATATTTAACGATAAATCTTTTGAAATTGTTATTATTTGTGTACAACCTTTTTTATCCACATAACCATCAGTGTCCATTAAACCTTGTAAAATTGATAATCTAACTTCAAATGAATTATATAAATAATCATTTGGGATAAATTTATTATTAGATTCTGTCCCCAATAAATTATATTTTTCTAAATCTTTTTTAATTGTGTAATTTAATAAAATTTTCTTTATTGTTTTTATACCAGTTAATGTTTCTCTTTCATATTCATTAAATGATGTATGAATATTCAAATGTTTAATATTATCGAATATTTCATCATCTTTAGTTGAAATTTGTATTGTATCACAACCTAAACAACCATCACCCAAGAGTAAACCTAATAAATATGGATCAATAAATACTTCTTTTTCATTAAAGTTAATTGGTTCAACAATAGGTAAACGATAATTATATCTACCTCGTTTTTTTATATCCAACATCATTTCAGATGTTTTCATAACTTTATAATTGTTATTTGGTTTATATAAAGATTTACCATTTTTTCTTATTTTTGTTGTTCTCATATTAAGAGTATTAACTGACCATAAATGTTCTTGATCACAGTTAACAAAAGTATTATCAGTAAATTCAACTCTATATATTGGTCTATTACCTTGTGGAAAAACCCCTATTGTAAATTGTTCATTACCATCAGAACCTATAATTTTATCACCACATTTAATATCCCCAATTTTCATCCAACCATTTGGAGTCAATATTGGTTCACTTATAGGTAATGCTTTACCAGTACCAGTTGGTGCTAATACAACACCCAATTCACCTAATCCTAAACCACCTTTTAAAAGATTATCAATACCTACAATACCTGTTGGTATTGGATGTCTAAAATCTTTCTCTAAAGCACCTTCAATATCGTGAAATACATCTGTTGCGTCATCATTAATAATACCAACTTGTAACGCCTTTTGAATGATTTGTTCAATTTTTGCATAATTTTCAAAATCACCATTTTCAATAATACTTTGTACGTTTTTAAGTTCTCTCTTTAAATTTTGTTGTTTACAAAAATTAAGTGCGGTATCTTTAACATATTCTGTTTCAACACTATTTTTAATTATTTCTAGTGTGTCAATGTGAATTCTAGCAGATTCTTTATTACCGTTTTCTGCCATTATCTTTTGAGCTAACGTATTATAATCAGGAATTTTATTATATGATCTATATAATTCTTTCAAGTTCTCCATAATAAACTTAAAAGCATTATTATCAAAGAAACGTGATTCTATTACATCAATGATGTTCTCACCATACTTTTTATCCTCAATAATCGCTTTGATTAATGATTGTTGAAACGTAGCACCCAAATACCCAAAATTCCTTTCTTCCATATTAATTTTTTTTTTTAATTATAAATTATAACCCAAATAGGTTGTTTCCAATTCTTCCATTGACATAATTGTTGTCAAATCGGTTAAAAAGTTTTTTAACATTGGACGAATATCAACCGTATATCTCACCTTTGGATGAAACACATATGCGGGGAATATTCTTTGAATAAATACGTGATCATTTTGTTTAATTTGCAACAAAAAGTATTCATTTTCCACTGCGGTCGTATCTTCCACATCTTCCAAACCAAGGATATATTCCTTATTTTCACACAAATAATTGGAACTTTTTATTTTCAAATCTTCAGATATTTTTCTACAAATATTTTTTACATATTCATGTAAATCCATCGACCTTGTTGCTTGAGGATTGAAATCCCTAACGTTAAAATACCTCTGACAAATGATGTTTCCTTCCAATGTTAATAGAAACTCTAACTTTGTTAACTCTTGATTGTTACTCATGATTGTTAATTTTAATTGTTCTTGTTAATTTTTTGTTTTTTTCTTTTCTTGTTAATCTTAAAAATGGATTTAAAAAGTTAATCCACGCATCTTCTGATTTTGGTAAAACATTGAATATTCCATCCTGAACCATCATCTTCATGGTATTCTTATACGACCTACCCTCAGAATCCATATTTTCATTGATTAAATTAGTAATCTCTTCTTTTGCATCATCCGTTAAGAACGGTACATCAAGACTCACTATTCGATTATTGACATCGAAAAACTCGTCACCTAAGACACCATGTTTTGTAACACCTGTCAATAAATTAGTTATTGTCTTACTTTTGTTATTTTGTTCAAAAAGGAGATTACCTTTTTCTTTGATGTAGTCTACACTAAGGGGAGTTGTTTTCAGTTCAGGGAATAGGGATAAAAATGTTTTTACCCCAAGACCCTTAATACCTGAAATACTATCTGACTTATCACCACACATCATCTTAATCATCTTAACATTTTCAATTAAAACTTCTTGATGTTCATATATAATAATATCACTACTATTATACAATTTTTGGTGTGATGGATTAAACAATTTTGTATTTGGAGATACTAATTGTGTTAAATCACCATCAGATGAGTATATAATTTTGTTTTCATTGGGTGAATTTTGAACATAATATGCAATATTATCATCGGTTTCACAATACTTATATTCACCTTGTCTAACATAAAGTTCTTCAAGGTATTGTTGTATACGTGATCTTTGATAGTTATAAGAGTTAATTTCTTCCTCACTCTTGGTTTTAGTTTTCCTATCTTCCTTATAATAAGGATATATAAGTTTTCTACTTCTAGACCCTTCTTCACCATCCCAAAATACAACTATTTTATCTAAGTTGTAAGTCTCAAATGATCTCCTAAGAGTATTGAGAAAATGAAAAATTCCCCCAATATGTTGTCCTTTATAGAAATAGTTTTTAACCCCGTAAAAACCTTGTATTAAAAGATTGTCACCATCTACCAGTAATACTGACATTCATGTTTATTTATTGTTAAAAAATACTATTCTTCCTCGAATTCTTTACTTGTTTCAGTAAAGTCGATTTCTCCTGTTCCACTTAAAATACCATTCCAATAATCGGAATATTGTTTTTTGTATTCTTCCAATGCTTCTTTTGTATCCTCAATATAACCTTGAGGTACTGCGATGATTTTACCATCTTTATAAGAAAGACCACTCATATGGTTTTTAACCACAGATACCTTAGTCCTTGTACCAAATGTAACCTTTCTACCATTTTTGGTAGCGTCAATATGACTGATACCCGCTTTCTTTTGATTACCAAATAAAAATACCAATGTACATGCCAACCATATAGCTTCACCACCTTTTGCTTTAATTTCTGGTTGTCCAAATGGATTATCCGGTAAATCAACCCAAGGTTGGTTAACTATAACCATAGTATTATAATATGGGTAATCTTCTTTTTTAGATTTAGATATTCTTGAATGAATACCCATACCTATCTTATCAGATAATACGGATGCATTGTGCATCTTACCACCTTTACCTTCATAAGTCATTTTACATGGTATTGAACCTACTGAATCCCATAAAAATACTAAATTACGAGGTATTTCACCTTTTTCTTGTGCATCTAATAATTCATTGACAAAATCTGTTGCTTGTTCGATATAATCAAATGTATCATTGAATATAAAATCACCTTCCCATTCTCCATCAGAATTCTTAGTTGCTTGTAATCCTAATTCAACTGCGTGTTTCCAATCCCATTTTTTCTCTGTGATAATAAAAACAGGTAGATCACCTTTCTTTTGTGCATCTGCTGCAGATAAAATCATTGCCGTTGTTTTTGATGAGTTGGAATGTCCTAAAAACATATTAATTCCACCCATTATAGGTCCCGGTACACCTGATGCTTTAAAGAAAGCATCACCACAAAAGTAAAAATTTTGTTCTTTGTATTTTGTTTTACTTGAATACTTACTTTTGTAATCCCCAATTTCTTTTTTCTTAATTGTTGCCATTTTCTTTTTTTGATAAAAATGGCACAGACATTAATATTAATTAATAAATAAGTCTGTGCCGTAAAGTTTATTGTTTTTTTAAATTAGAACGGAAGATCATCTGCGGGTTCATCATCTTCTTGTGGGTCAACAATTTTTGGTGTTGAAGTTTTTGGACTACCAATAGTTTCATCAGAAACTGTCATTGACACATATTTCTTCAAATCAGCATCCCACTTTGGTGTTTCACCATTTGCAACCAAATCCAAGTAATCTTCTGATTTTTTTGCATAAGCGGTATCCCATGTCATTTCATCATTAATCCACTTATCAGCAATTGACTGATCAGTATGTAATGGTGCTTTATCTTCAGGGATGATAGATGATACTGCGGTATATTCACCACCAGTATTTGATTTTAGAAGTGACAATGAAAGTGTCAAATCACGACCTTCCTTAATATCTGCAAGATTTCCTCTGTTTCTCCAAATTGGAACAATCTTATCTAAGATACCATCTCCTTTTGAAGCGTGTTTAAATCTCCAGAACTTAGGTCCATCTGCTTCATTATCTCTGTCGATAACTTTAACAATATAAAACTTCTTAGAAGTATATTGTCTTGCCAGTTCTTTGTCTTCTGGTTTTTTGGTCATTAGTAAACCTTCCTTTACTTCGTTTAAAGGAGAACGTTTACCATCTTGTTTTGGATCGTAAAGTTTTACTTTCTTTCCATCCACATAAATTTCGTGGAAATAAGCTTCAACGAATGGTGTTGAACCGTCCTTAGTAGGTAGGATTCTGATTCTTTTTTCACCAGTGGTTTGTCCTTTCGGTAAAACCGTGTTGAAATACTTTTTTAATCTGTCTGCTTCAGACATCTGTGGGGTTCCATTGTAAGAACCATTCTTGTTTTTTTCGTACTGTGCCAGTACCGCGTCAAATGTACTCATAATTGTTGTTTAAATATCTTTGTAATAAATCAAATATAGTAAAATAAAATCAATAAAAAAAATGGATTAGTCGTTTTTTTTAAATAAAGTTTTTCTTACTCTAAAGTAAGTAGATACGATAACTTATTAACTTCACCCAACATTTCGTCACGTATATTTAATAAGTTAGTATCTGTCTCGTCAAATTCATCAGTAAATTGTATAAGTGCTTCTCTAATAGTCTTAATCATAGATTTCATATCAATTTCACTTAAATTTTTCAACTCAAGTGTCTTATCATCACCTTCTAATACAAATCTACCATATTTACCCATGGCTTCCTCAACAAACTTATCAATTAATTCAATAAGTTCATCATATATACCACCAAAGGCATTATGTCTAGCAAACCCTTTAGTTTGCCAATGGTTAATTTTAAATTGTGCGTGAACTTCCATAAAGAATTTCACCTTAGAACCTATATTCATCGTCTTCTTTTTCAGGGTTAAATGTATCTTTTATAGTGTTTTTAGAATAGTTACTAATATCATCCTTTCTTAATACATATTCATTTTTACCACTTGTTCTCATTTCAGCTTGTTTCTGATTAAAGAAGTCAGTTGGTTTTTGACTAAATGGATATGAATCTAATGATCTCATTTCTAATTTCTCTACCGGTGTTTCAGGTTTCATTTGTTTAACCTCAGCACCTAATTGATCAATTTTTTGAATAACAGCATCCATTTCAGATAATTTTGCTGCCAAGTCATCTAATTTAGTAAATACATCATCCATTTTAGATAAAACAGAACCATGATCTTGTTTACTTGATTCAACATCTTTTTTAATGTTTTTAGTCATATTAACTAAATCAGTAATATCAATTTCTTCTGTTGAATCTGCTTCGGGTAATGGTGCATCTGCCGGTGGTGCTCCTGTATCTCCTGCTGGTGGTGTTCCTGTATCTCCTGCTGGTGGTGCTCCAGCACCTAAATCACCCCCTGCTGGTGGTGCATCCGCACCAGATGCAGGTGGAACATCTCCTCCTGCTGGTGGTGAGTCTGCACCGGGTGCTGGAGGTAAATCTGCTTGTTCATTTATAAATCTTTTTCCGTAATTATTGATTTCTCTGTAACGCAATAATTCTTCGTGTAATTGTTTTTCTAACATGGTTCTTAGTCTTGTAATAATTGTCTACCGTCTTCGGTAATGAATCTTTTATTTATTCTTTCAACGATACCGTCTTTAGATTTTATTGTGTAACATTCACCAGTTTGTAAATCACAAACTTCTTGTTCTTTTCCGTTATTAGAAAAATTCTTAACCACATTTGGATTTAAGAATTGGTCTAATGAATTATTTATTTTATTATTATCCATAATGTTTTATTATAAATATCTCAATTTTCACTAATGTTCTTATTTATTTTGAATTCTAAAATATACCACATCTCCGGTTGTCAATGATAGTTCTCTCATTAATTTTTCTGACATGGCAATACCATAATTTTTTACTGTTGGCATTATACTAACAGGACCTTGAGCTAATCTTACTCCGGCCATACTATTTAATTGATATAATGATTCAACTAAAACAATTTTAGTATTAACAGGGTTATAGAATTTAGTTATAGTGTTATCCATTAATTTATTTACATCTGTATTTTTATCAAATTTAGTCGAATAAAAATAATTATCAGTTGTAGTTAATTTTAACTCTGACCAAAGTAATGTTGATGGGTTAATAATATGTGTTTTTGGATCTAATTTACTAATTAAACTCATTGCAACATTATCATCCAAAGGATATTCGGTTTCATTTCCCATATTTACTACTCTTGCTCTTAACCAAAGATCATTACCATTATCACCTTTATATGTGACCATTTGAATTGTTTCATCACCATTAATACCATTATATGGTATTCCACCAATTTTACTATATCCACCATCTTGGTAGAATGAGTTAAGTGTTTCACCTGCAACAAAGTTACCCGGATCTGTTTTATATTTACCAACTGTTATTACTTGAACAGGTATATTTTTAGCTGTAAAATCAATTTTTGTTAATGCAATTGATTTTATTTTTTCAAAATAAGACTTATAACTTGATGTAAAACTATCATTTGGATCAGGTAATGATGATGATGGTATTCTAGACCCTGTAAATTTTGTTGTTATTGTACCAGGTTTAATATCGTGACTAACTTCAGTTATCCAATATGAACCCTTAAACATTGGTATATTTTTTAAATAAAAATACATTGTAGGTTGTATCATAACATTACCCATACAAGTAACTTCACAACTATATGATGCTTGTCTATAATAATCAAATAAACCAATATCCACGTTATATGCACCAGCACCTGATTCAGATCTAGCTAATTGTTCCAATGCATACATTGATGCCGTTGTTTCTTTTATGGTTGATTGATCTAGTTGTACACTTTTAAATATACTTTGATTTTGATCACCAAAACTAACTTCAAAGGCAACTACTTTATTTGATTTTGAAAAATCACTTACGGTAAATGCTTGATTTGTTGTTATTATTAATGGATTATTATTTGTATTTGATAAATCAAAACCATCATCTTTAAATAAATATTTTTTACTAACAATATCTAAATGTTTTGAATTTAAACCAACTAATTGTATAATAATTTTTGGTGTTGATTCTTGATAATCAACTTCTAAGAATGTACCAAAAATATTTTTAGCAACATTTTTAGATGTTGTTAATTTAGGTGTTGTTGAAAAATTAGTACCATAAAAATTAACATATGATGGTAATGGTCTCATATCTAAACCAGTACCTTGTATCATCATAGATATTGCACTATATAAATCTTTTTCAATGTTGTTTTCATCAATAACACTTGTTAATCTAGTTAAGTCTAAAAATAATTTATCACCAATATCTTTATTGGCTTTATCTAAAAATAAGAATTCATCCATTAATAATCTTTGACCAATAGAATTACCAGCAATCCATTTGTCATTTAATGTCTTGAAATAATTATATAATTCAATATTTACATCTCTTTGATTATAACCTGCTTGTATTTTAATGTTAGTTTTGTTATTACTTGCTTTAAAATTATTATTTCTAAATGTTCTAATTAAATTCGTTAAAAATGTTGATGATCTCTGAATACTAGGTTCTATAATATTAGAATTGATATAATCATTAAAAGATATTGTGTTACCTTGTTTTTTATAACCAGCATAAATTAATATTAATGGTCTAAAATTTAAGATATTTTCCATACTAAGCTCAACATTATTTTGTTCAAAAAAGTTTTCATAGTATAGATCAATATCTTCACCAATATATAGTTTAATATAATTTCTATTTTCTGTTGTTAATTGACCAACATTAAATGGATTATATGTAAAACTACTATTTGAATTATTACCAAATCCTTCAATTACATATAAGTTAATTTCTTTAGGATTTGCAATTGTTAATTTTAATAAATTATTATCTGACAATATTTCATTTGTTACTTGATTTAAATTAGTAACTTGTCTTGTTTTTAATGTATTTATTAAATCATTTAATGTTAATGAACTATCATTAGGGTCTTTAATAACAGAACATAATGATTTTAACATATCTTGAAAAGATGCGTGTTTTACTAAATCAAAAAGGTTATTACTTACTTCCGAATTAATACTTTCAGATGCAAAATTTAAAAATATATTTTCAAATTCATTTAAAATATCAGGACTAAATGTACTAATTAAATCTATCACTTTTCTATAGACTTTATCAAAACCATATATATTATCCGGTGTTAATCCTGTATTATATGTCCTACTATACTCAGAATATGATGGATGTGTTATTCCGTTAAAATTATTTGTTAAACTAAGAATTTCATCTGACCAAATAATTCTTAAATTAGATTGTTCAGCTTGATAAATATTTTCGGTATTTGTTGTTGTGGTTATTCCCGCTAATGTAAAAATTCTTTTTTTATTTATTTCATTTCCACCATCTGAAGGTAAAAAAGTATATCTTAAATCACTTGTATTATATTTCGAATTATCTACAAATGTTGTCCAATAATTTATACTATTTGTACCAACAGTTCTCATTCTTGTTTGTATATTACCATTAATCACATTACCACTAAATGATGTGTTTCCACTATATATATCATAAGGTGTATAACCATTAACTATTTGATGATAAATTGCATCATAATATGGATGTACACCTACATCATTAGTTATAAGATCATATGTAACATCATAATTAGTACCATTATTATTTAATGTATAGGCAGTATATGATGAACCAGTTAAATTATTGTTGAAAAATGTTTGTCCATCAATTATGGTTGTTGTATTATCGGTATTTAAAAATCCATTAAGTATATCAAACCCATCAAGAAGATATGTTTTATATCTATGATAAATAGATCCCCATTTAACAATCAAATGATATGGTATATAATGTGTTGAACCTATCTCTCTAAATAAATCAGACATTACAATACTTGTATTTCCCCCATTACTTAAATCTATTTTATCTTCTAAATCATAAAATGGTAAAGAATTTAATAAAAGATATGCTGATCCTACGTATTTACCAAAACTACCATTTTTTCCATAATCACTAAGAAGTTGTTTATGAAAATATGGTGTGTTTAATATATTAACATTATCTGTTCCTATATTTAATTGTTGAGAAAATAAATTTTGTGTATAACCATTATTTATTTTAACCCAAGATTTTGGATTTATTGGTGATACAATAAAAGATTCTTTTGTATTAATACTTAAATTACCATTAAATTTTAATGTTTTATCTTCATAATCTTTTAATGAGGAATAAACATTATTATTTTGTTTTTGATATGATAAATATAAATCAGAATTAAATGGATAAATATATTTTCTATATTCTTCTGGTGTATATTTTAATAAACAATTATTTGTTTTTACATAATCCAAATCATTACTTGATGTACCAGACATATTGACATTAGATTCAATTGAAAATGGTACATTTAAAGCATCAGTTAAATATGGTGTTGTTGGTAATGAGTCTAAAAAATACGGATATCTTTGGAATGGTGATGAAGATTTTAAAAGATCTTGTAATTCTTTTGGGGTTGTTACTTTTTCTCTTAAAAATGTTAATATATTTTCATCTTCAATAAATGAATTTCTTATGTTATCACTTTCTAAATTTGCTAATTCTAAAATTGTATCATTATCAAAAGTATCAAAACTATTATAATATAATGCTCTTTCCCAAATTTCATAAAAGGTTGTGGATGGAGTATCATCACCATATGGAATAGTATTTATAAGATATGATAGTGTACCAATACTATTAATTGTTTTTTCTTCACTATTACTTTCAAATACAAAAGTTGATTTATTTACACCACCTTCTTTTTCTGTTAAAGGGTCTATTTTTTGTGTTGCAATTGATTTATAATTTTCAAGAAAATCAATCTCAGGCCATAATATTGGGTTATTTGAATTTAATTTAGTTTGTAAATCAGGTTCTCCCGGATAGGCAATAACTTTTTGTTTATTCTCACCAAATGTTTTTTTAATTTCTGGCCAAGGATAAATTGCATTACCAATTGTTTCATCAGTAAATCCTTTTATTAAATCTTTTCTTTTATCAGAAACTTCAAATGCCTTTCTATGAGTTTCTTGCATCATTCGAATAAAAACTTCAGCATTAGCCAATAGTACACCAAAAATGTTTCTAATAGTTGGGCTAAAACCGATACCTTTTTTAGGGTCTTTAACAATTTCATTTATCTTATTTTCAATAAAATCTTCAAATTTATTATTTTGTTCGTTAAAATCTTTTCTTATATCTAAAATTTCATTTACTAGTTTGTTTATTTCAACAATCACTTGTGTTGAACCTGATAATAGATAAAAATATTTATCAACATAACTAGTCGTTTTTGATGATATTTTAATAAAATTAGGATTACCTTTTTCTTTGGTAATACTATTAATTAAACTTTGTGATTCTTTTAATTTTTTATTATAATCATTTATTTTAAATTCTAATGAATCATTTTTAGTTAAACCGGTAATATTTTTTAAAGTTGTTTTATCTTGTCCTGATAAATAATAACCATACTCTTTTGTATCGTTATTAATAACATATTCTGCAGATAAATTTGTTGATGCCCAACTTTTAATATCGTTTTCAAAATTTGTTAATATATCGTCATATTCCTTTAAAGCACCAACAACTTTTATATTAACTACCTGATCTAATATTTCCCTTTCTAATATTTTATCTAAACTTCTTGCAACAACAAGAACCTCTCTTAATGTTTTAACAGGAAAGTCTTTTGGTAAAATACCCTTTTGTTTATATTCAGAATAAACTGTTTTTAATAATGTATAACCTCTAGATGATTTAGAAACCATTTGTTCATATCTTCCCGTTTTAGGATTAAATGTTGGTTGTGTATTATTTTCAATAGGAAACATATATGGTGCATTTAAAACACCTTTTAATGGTATATCTGTTAAAAATGCATATGTTGAACCAATGAATTTTGTAGTTATATCAAAATTACCGGTATTATCATTATATCTTGTATTAAACTTAACTAAATGTAAACGATATCTTATTGCTTTACCATAAAAACCTTTAACAGTTAAATAAAATATTGGCCAAGGTAAATGAAAAAATGCGTTATATGGAGAATTTTCAGGTGATTCAAATAAAGTCTTACCTCTAACATCAATAAATGTCATATCAACTTGAGGTATATAATTCATACCTTTAACTTGAATATTAACACTTTGTATACCAAAAGTTTGACTTGAAGAATCGGTATTATAATAACTAGGACCCGTATTTGAATCGTTATTATTTTGTTTTACTTGTGTATTTTCTGCTGGTTTATTTATAAATGAATCAGTCCATGTGGTATCATAATAATCACCATTTGCATTTTTTAACATATTAAATGTTCCTGAAGCAATTGATGTTAATGTATTTGGACTATTTTCAGACGCAAGAATTGTTCTTGGGACCAAATCAGCCTCAAGATTAATATACATCATTAAATTTTCTTGTTTAATATTTCTAGGTTGTGTGTTTCCATCGTTATCAATAACACTATTTGGATCAATATACATTAAATTGTTTTGATCAACCTTAATTAAAATATTTTCATTATCTGATAAATTATTGTTCGCCATAATATAAAGTATATAAATCTACCGATCTTTTGTAATCTTGTAAAGTCGTAATCAAAGGAAATGGTATCCTTAATAAAAAATTATCTTCTATTTCAAACTCTAAACCACCAGCAGATGGGTTCGCAGTTAATATCAACCAACCAAATACCGGTGTACCATAATTTTGTTGTGATATTTTATCCAACCTATCTTTACCTTTTTTATATAACATATACCTATCAGTTGATTTAATCGGAATATCTAATCCAGGGACAATCCTAAAATTACCGTCATTTAAAAAATATTGATATCTATCGAAATAATTTCTCATTTTTTTTATTTTTTTCTATAAAAATTTAATTTATTATTAATTACATCAGTTTGATCTGATTTAATTAATTTAATTTCATTTAACATATTACCATCACTATCTGTTATTGGTGATTCGGTATATGTATATTTTAATTCTTTACTATTTGTTCTAATCACCGGTTTATCAAATTTTAATGATGTTGATTTTGGTTGTAGTTTAATGAAATCATTAAAATTAGCTTCAATATCATCAATTACTTTTTGACTAAAGGTATTTGGTGCTGATTTATAAAGATTTAAAATGTTTGTTTTTTCATTTTTTAATAAAACAGGTAATATAGTTATTAAAACACTATCATTAATAACTATGTTACTATAATTTATCAATGTACCTAATCCACTATACATTTTATTTGTATTATTGGTTATATAATCAATAACTTTACCAATCTCAGTATATAAATCTATATTTGAAAAACCACTAAACACTGCTTTCGTACCATCATTACCATTTACATTTACTTTTGCATCAGCACTATATGTTATTAAATAATTTAATTTATCCAATGTTGTAATTACATTATTTCTAAGTGTTTCAAACTCACTTGTACTCTTATCATCAATTAAATTAGTGTGTATTTTTGTATTAATAATACCTAATAAATATGGTCTTAATAAATTATTTGATGCCAATATTAAATCAGATTTATTTTTTAATGCATTACTTGAAAAATCAAATATTGCAGATAAATCATTAGAATTATTTATCGCATTATTTAACGAATCTACCAAATTATTGATTAACACATCAGATTCACTTCCAGTAGGATAAAGTCCAAATAAATTTATAGTATTAACAGATGGTGTATATACATCATAATTTTTTATTGTTCTATAATTTGGTGATAATAAAACAGGCATTATTTCAGGACCATACGTGGTTAATAAAATATTATATAAAATTTCATAATTTGAAAAATAACTTGTTACATTTGTAAATAAATCATTTACTATTTTTGTTTCAGTTAAATTAGTACCATCTGTTGAACCAATATATTCACCAGTACTAATTTTATTTGTACTTTTAGTAACAGGATTTGCATTATTTGATGGTCTTCTTTTTAAACCTTCCAAAAATTCTTTTGTAAATGTATCTTTATCTATTCCACCTATTGTTTCATTTGTAACTTGGGATCTCTCATCATACATTTCAGTATTTGCATAAAAATTAGATGTTAACGCGTTTTGCAATCTTTCGACTGGTTTTTCTAACCCTTGTCCACCAATAAATTTAACCTGTAATGTAACACTTGCAATCATTGGTTGGACACCAATACCTTCTGGATTTAAATCCCATATAATCCCACCATTTTCTTCATATGTTATATTAACATTTTCAATAATGATTTTAGAATGATAAAAATCCCCAATCCTAATAATACAAATTGGTGGAGGACCAAATGTTGTATTTCTTGCCGGCAAATCACTAACATCTGATAGACCTTTTATTGGTAATGTCTCACCGGGTCTAATACATTGATGTAAAAATGTTAATCTACTATTTAAACCTTCTGGAGTTGTTGAATGGAAACCTGGATGGAAATATTTTAATTTTTCCCTTAATGATGAAAATGCAACAGGTGATGTATCTTCCAATTGTTTGAAATAATAACATTCTGTCAATGTTTTCATTATAATCCTCTTCATAACATCAATTGTTGGCTTTTTTGTTTTTGAGGGTATTGATATTGGTTTTCCATCTTCAACAACTTTATATTTTGGTGATACCACTGGTGGAGGCGGTGGAGGACCAGGTAATTTATCATATTTAATACCAATACTTACTTGTCTACAAAAAAACGCAATTGGTGATACTACTTTTAAATCTTGATTAAGAAAATCTTTATTAATACAATTTGTATTTGCTTCAGGTCCTTTATATCCTTCACCATAACTTGTATAATCAAATTCTATTGTGTTATCATTATCACTCCATCCAAAGTCTTTTAAATTATATGTTTCAGTAAAATTCGTTTGTCCTCCATTTGTATTTACATTTGAAATATCTACCCATTGAATATTTGGTTTAGTTGTTCCACCATCTACACTAATGTTATTAAATATATCTTGGGTTATACTATGACTTCTTCTTAATGATAAATCAGCATTATATGCTTCAGTTGCAACTGAAGAACAAGAGGATAAAATTTTAACTTTAATATTTTGTCCTGTTTTTCCTGATATATCAGATTTTAATTGATTTAATTTTGTTGTATAATTTCCATAATTTGTTTGTAAATCATTAAAAGATTTTGTTAAACCACTTATTATTGTATTTTTATTTTCTGTGGTTAATGGTGTATTCCCACCAGTTAATAAATTTATATCCTTTGTAATTAATGTTGTATTTAAGGCATTAGTTAATCCATTAATATATGTATTTGATTTACCTGAATATAAACTATATGTTGTAGTATAATCTTGTGTCGAAATTATACTAGGACTACCATGATCAGGTTCATCATTATCAAAATTTAAAACAAAATTAAAATCAACCGGTGGTTGTGTATTTTTTTGATCTTGTGATGGATCTTGTGTAACAGTATCATCAATAACTGTTTTATATTTAGTAATTTCTTCGGGTTTTGCATTTTTATCATTAAGATAATTCATGACTAATTTTAAATCATCACCATTTAATGTTGTAAATCTTTGAATTAAACCATAAAAATCTAAATCTTGACATCCTGCAAAAAAAGCATTGATATAGTTATCTGCTTCTTCATCTGACATTCCTTTAAAATACTCTCTAACTAATAAATTTAAAATACTTGGGTGATCCACAACTACTTTAAAACTAATTGTACCTGTTCTTTCTGTATTTTGATATGTATAAATTGGTTCAGGTCTTCCAATAAATGTATTTGATTCCCATCTTGCATTATTGGACTCTTGTACTTTTAAATCATATGGTGGAAACCACATAACTCTACCACCATTATTACCTTTTTCACATGATGGTAAATCACTAACAGTAAAACCTGGTGTGTTTGATGTTTTCCATGCTAAATTTTCAATTGAAAACATATATTTTTTGGCATAAAATTCATTTGGTGCATAGAATTTATTATTTGCACCTGCTTTAGTTATATTTGTTGAATTTGTAAAATCTTTGTTACCATTTGACATTGGTGCGTAATTTAAATTCCAAACACGACTTTTTCCACCTAAAACACTACTATCCATTTTTCTAACATTTGCAGTACGTTTCATGGTATCACTCATCGTATAATATGGTCTATCCTTAGTCCAAACTCTACAATATTCTACACCAGTTTCAATTCCAGTGAATTTATTTGTGTATTTAATAGCCGAACCTCTTGATAACATTTGTTGTCCTTCTTTGAAGACTCTGCTTGTTTGATCAATTACATTACCAACATGGGTACGTGCTTGACCACCTGGTGGCATTGTGTTAAGTAAATCTTGAGTTACACCTAATATAGAACCTTCTCTAAATGTAGTATTAGTTGATAATGTAGGTGTAAATTTACTTTCTTGTGAATTCGTATAATTTACATTGTTTACACCTAATTTATTATTCTTTATAGAGTTAATACCATACCATGTTAATTTACCAGAAATACCACCACCTTCTGTTATATTTTTTGGTTTTTCAAAATAGTCTGTTTGAATTGGATCAAATTTTAAACCTAAATAATATGTACTATGAACAGGTCTTTGAAATTGGTCTGTCATTGCATTTATAACATTATCTGATCTATCGTCACCAATATATGCCACACCTGCCGGTGCTTCTGTTCCTAAAATGTTTTTTACACCCTGAGCGAATTTATCAATAAAATTAAATAATTTAGATGAATTTTGCGATCTTGCTGTCGTTGTGTAATTTGGTGCGTATTTTGAAAACGATAATAAATCATATAATCTATTTAATTGACCATTACTTGTATTTTCAATTAATAAATCAGATGGTTTTCTTGTTGTTTTTGGTCTTCTTTGAATACCAATTAAAGAACCAATAGCCCCTGTAACATCTTGTACTATTGAACCTAATTGTGTACTTGGTGTTGGTCTAAAATTAATTGGATTTCTTGGATCTGTTAAATAATCACCAGGTATTGTTGAAAATGGTAATTGTGTACCTGCAACTGTTTGAATAAAATCAACAGCTTGACCAAGTAATGAACTTGATACAGTAACTTTATAATTAGGTTCAATTAAAGGTTCTCTACCTGTTAATAAATTTAATGCTGTTGCAGTATCACCATTTAAAGCATCAGCCAATCTAAATCTACCAATTGTGGCTGATTGTAAATTTTGTGTGACCCTAGCTAATACAGGTCCATTTGAATCTGTTTTAATATAATGTGCTGCAAAACGATATAATTCTGATTCAGTCGTATCATCACCACTTGTCATAATACCAATTAGATTATGATCACTAGATACGAAATAAGGGTATAATGATAAGTTTGCCTTCCTTGGTAAAGTATTTAATGTATCATCAATAAAGTATGTCGTAGGTTTATATACATTAACATTTTGAGATTGTGTTAATTCAAATGTTCTAACATCCTCTACCGTACCTTGATATATATCAGAATAGTCATTTGTACCTTGTTCAGGATAATTTGTACTAGTAAATGTTTGTGGTCCGTTAGGTTGATTTAATGTTTTACTTATTAAATAATCTCTAAAAGACTTTGTTGAATTAAAATCTAAATAACTTGGCATTATTGTGTTTTATTATAAATAGAGATTTTTTAAAAATTTTACTTAGCACCAACAATAGTTACTGGCTGATTTGTATATGATCTAGCACTATTTCTTTCAGTCAATTTCGTATTTGGATCTAAATTTCTAATTTCTATATGAACTTTTGTTTGTTCATTTTGTGGTGTGGTATTATTTGTATTTTTATTATTATTTGTATTTGTTTGTTCTTTACCTAAATTTTCCATTGAGGTAATTTTTCCAGCGGTTTGTTTTTGAATTGTTGTGTTATTATTTTCAATACCAGAGGTAATTTTTCCAGCGGTTTGTTTTTGAATTGTTGTGTTATTATTTTCAATACCAATTGTTTCTAAAATTTTATGATACAATCCTTTTGCTCCTTCTACAACAACATCTTTTCCAACATCTTCGGCCTTATATTTATCTTTATCTGCAATTTTAGTAATGAATTGTGTTCCTGTTCTTTGTAGTTTTACTCCACCCCTACCTATTTCACTATACCTTGCTCTATTTTGACCTTCTAACCATATTGCGGTTAATATATTATTTGTTTTTGTTGTTTCATTATATTGGTCTCTAGCAATATCTTCCGGTTTTTCTTTGGCGATTTTTTGTTGTATATCAATAAATTTATCCATATTACCACCCATTTCCTCCATAGATCTAAATCCACCTTCTGCATTGTCACCAAATATTCTTTTTGCAATACCTTCGGGTATATCAAAACCAACTTTACCATCTTTCATTGTTGAAAGATTTGCAACAAATTCTTTTTGATCTTCTTTAAGGTTAGGAAACATATTTATTTTGGACATCGCCTCCATTCTAACAGAACCCTTTATTGCTGCACTTGTTAAATCATTCATTGAAATACCCAATGCTTGAGACATTTCTTTTGCTCTTCTTAAATTTATACCGGTTACCTCAAATCTACCTTGTTCTGTATTATACGTGGCCAAACTTTTTGCAGCACCTAAAATTGATGTTTGTAAATCTTCAACATTGTTTGTTGCATCGTACATCATTCTTAATGGGTCATTTAAATTACCCATTGCACCACCAATTGCTTGTAATCTTGCTGTCATATCAATTGCAGCGCTTGGGTCAAATAATTTATCTGCGAGATCAATCGTTTTATTAAAATCAAAATTTAGTGCTTGAGCTTGTTGTACCATTTTAGAAAGTCCTTCAATACCATTTTTAAAACCAACTGCATTTAATAGTGTTACATTTTCTGTTATAGTTTGTGTGACTTTTTTTGCATTTAAACCTAAATTTACAGATTTCATACCAATATCTGTTATTGACTTAGACGCATCATATAATGATATACCAACATCTCTATATTTTTCAGCATTTTCCAATAAATCAGTATTACTTCTCATGAAAGCTGCCGAAGCTTTAACACCCTCTTCAATTGTTTGTTTTGAATATAATGTTACTTTTCCTGAATTTTCAACCATTTTACCAAAACCATTAATAACTTCTCTACTAGACACTCCAATAGCTTGACTTGCCGCTAATGTTGAACTTACCATTTCAACCATATCATCACCAAACTCACCAATATACCCTGTTGAACCTTTTATTTGTCCTATCAAATCAGTTTGATTTCTCGCCAAATCAATTAAAAGAGATCCACCTTTTGAAGCAATTGTTGTTACTAATCCTGTTATTAATCCAGTAATACCTTGAGCATTTTTAAAAACAGATGAAATATCTGAAATTCCTTTTGTAAAATCACTAAACTTTACCCTTCCTGATTCATTTGATTTTGTGTCAATAAAAGCACTTGATATGCTATCTGTAAGACTTTTCTGTACATTACCATTTGTCTTTAAATGTTTTTCAGCAATTAATTGATTTTCTTCATACGTTAATTCTGTTTTTACAGTATTATTCGGATTTGCAGCATTATATGCCTTTTTTTGTAAAATTACTTTTTGTGTTGCATCTTCTGCATTTTTTGAACTTTTAATAATTTTTTCAATCGTTGATTTTAAATCATCTGCCATATAATTTCTTTAAAAATAAATAGTTCTTAATTAATTTTCATCATCCAATAATTGATTAACAATATTGGTTCTTTCATGAATTGGTATTATTAAAAAATCATGATAAGTATAACCATGTCTTATTAAAAAATTCTGAATCGTTAATTGATATTTCTTATATTCCGTAGAAAGGACGAAAAAATTCTACCCCAAAGTCGACATAAACTGGGACTTTTTCTCCTGATGGGGCTATTGTTTCAACAATTAAATCTAAACCTGGTTTATTTTCATCTACAAACTTCTTGAAGTCTTGTGAATCTTTGATTGGCATAATTTGAATAAATTGATATATTGTCATTTGATTTCTATCTCCATCAATTGACTTAATCATAAATTCTAATTTCTTGGTATTAATAGGTACAACCCCACCACCATTTCTAATTTTATCTAATTCTAATTCTTGTTTTTTATTTAAGAATTTAAACTTAACAGTTTTCTTTGATATTGGTAAATAATATTCAAATTCACCCTTTTCATCAGGAACTAAATTTAATTCCTTAGTTTTCAATACGGATACATCTAAAACAGCTTCAAAAACTTTATCTGTCTTTGGATCATTTAATTTTACTTTATATTCACTACCAAATGCAGTGTTTCTTAAAAATAATAAAATTGCTTGTTTATCTTCATCAACCAATTCTTCTAAATCTAAGTCTCTATCTAAAACTTTTCTTTTTAGTAATTCATTTACAACAGTATCACTCTGTAATAAATTTGGTGACATTAAAATGTTTTCATCTGCTGCGGTTAGATATGCAACTCTTACACTTTTTTTCTTATTTTCATAATGAATACCTTGTGAAGGTAACGGTACGACATCGTACATAATACTTGGGTCAATTCTTAATTCTTCCATAATACATTAATTTAATTAATATATAGTTGAAAGTAAAGAATTTTGTTATAAATAAAAAAATTCCCATATAAAATATGGGAATTTGTATAATTTAATAAAATATGTATAAAAAATTAAATGTCTAATTTTTCTTTTAAATCTTTTATTATATATTCAGGGTTTTCGTTTATATCTTTTTCCCAATAACGAAGTAATGTAATATTATGATTTTTACACCATGTATTTTTTCTTTTATCGTTTGATATGTTTTTATTTTGTATTTCGTATTTTGGAATTGAAAATTTACTATTTGGATTACAATGATAAAAATCACCATCAACTTCAATTAATATTTTTTTATTGATAAAATAAAAATCAAAAAAAGTTTTAATTTCATATATTAAATGATTATGTATATAATCAACATCTTTTATTAAACCAAGATTATCTAAAATTTTAGAGAAAATAATTTCTAATTTAGATGTTTTAACTTTTGAATTATTTCTCATCCAAATTAATTTTCTTTTAGACGCATCAATTTTTAATTGCGGATTATTTTTATATCTCTCAATTTGAGATAATGAATTTTTAATTTTACTTTCTTCTGTTTTAGGTACACCTGATAATTTATCAGATATTTTTTTACCTCTTACTTTATCGTTTCTTAATTTTTCTTTTATCCCTTCAATTTTTTGTTTAGTATCTTCAGTATCCTCTTCCCACCATCTACGATACATACCTTTACTCCAATTTTCAGATTGTGTCTTAGCTGATTTAATTTTACTTTCAGGATTTTTATGAAAGTTATTATTTGATGTGGAACTATTATGCCCGGAAATAAACTTACTAAAACCTTTATTTATAGTTAAAAATTTTGTTTTTTCACCACAACCACATTCACATTTAGGTTCTATATTATTTAAAACAAAATCAACATAAGTCATTTTAGGACTTATACCATGAAATCTATTAGAATGATTTGAAACACCTAATAAACTATTAAACTCTTTTTTACATATCTTACAAATAAAAATTTCCATATATCTACCTTTTTAGATAAATATATGGAAATAATAGTAAAATGTAAACCCGATAGATATATTTTTGTATAAAACTAATAAACTAATATACATCTATCCGGACGTAAACCTACTTGAATAGTTGCAAGTTCGTCTCTTGAGTAATCTAAGTTCTGACCATCGAATCCAGTCATAAATGTACCTTGAAGTATCCATTTTTCAACTACAACACCTGTTGGATCTAACATTTCAAGTTCAATATCTTTTTTATATCCAGCAGCATAACCCATACGACCTGTTACTGATTCCGCATGTAAACGAAACCATTCCATTAACGCTTGAGCTGCAGAAGGTCCGATTGGATCTTTGAAAGTCACTTGCATTTCTTCCCAATTAAATCTACCAGCAACAAATGTTGATGTATTGATAAAAGGTATTTCAACTGAATTAATTTTTGCTTTAGGTCTTGATGTAGACGTTACAAACCATTCATTGATTCCTAATGAACTTGGAAATCTTAATATAAATCGGTTAACTCTCTTCGGTTCATAAGGAACCGGCATTTTCATTAATAAATCTGCCATTTTATTTTATTGTTTTAATTCTTTTATTCTTTTTATTATAAATATGTTGATTTTTATTTTTTTTTAAAAAAGACTTTTTTATTTGAATTTTTTTATTTATATTTGCTAGGTACCCAGTATATCTAGTTCTAGTATATCTAGTTCTAGTATATCTAGTTCTAGTATATCTAGTTCTAGTATATCTAGTTCTAGTATATCTAGTTCTAGTATATCTAGTTCTAGTATATCTAGTATATCTAGTTCTAGTATATCTAGTTCTAGTATTTTATATAAAAAAAAGTAAAAAAAAAGACCTTGAAATAAATCAAGGTCTTTTTTAAATGAGTCACCTATTGGTGTTATAATAAATTTAGTTCAAATTTCATTGATCCACAATCCCAAATTCTATCATAATTTTTTAATTTCATAATTTCCCATTCTGTTTGAATTTTATTAAATCCTTCTTTTAATAAAATATCTTTTCTAAAATTAAAACGATGGTATCTATTTAAATAATTTTCTCTATTTAAATACCAATAATTTGGTGGTGTTGTACCTATAAATTTAAAACCATATTTTTTGTATATTGTACTTTCAGGATTTAAACCTGACCATCTAATATCTGCGTATGTAATAATTTTATTTGGTGAAAAATTGTTAATAAAATAATTCAATAATTTTGAAAATGATCCAATTACATTTGAATCAACTATATTACAAAATCGTATTAATTCAAATTCATTTATTGCGGATTTATTACCTAATACTTTTCTTTTATTTGAAAATGTCATAATAGAAACCAATGTGTTTTCATAAAATAAACCTAATCTAATTTTATCGACACAATTACCTTGTATGTGATTTTTATCTAAAAAATTAGATGCCGTTTTTTTATCGATTTCTTTAACAATACATTTCCTACCATATATTTTATTTTCAGAAATTCCCAATATATTTTTAATTCTAGATTTAACTATCGGAAATTTTAACATTATTTCATCTTCATATATATGTATTAATTTGATATTATTATCATAACATATTTTACTTTTATTAATATGATAATTTTTGTCTTTTTCTCCACTTATTTCTGAATGATAATAATTACCATTTATTTCGAACCCAATATTTTTTTCTTTAATTAAAATATCAATTTCTTTACCATTTAAAATTTTTCTATTACCATCTACATGTGTTATTTGGTTTTCATTTAATAAAGACTTCTATAGATGAATTTTTAATTATTGGATAACATTTTCTACAAATAGGTATTTTACCAGAACCTAATAATGTACTTGAAAATATATTATCACATTTTAAACATTTAAAATTATATGTTCTACTTGTATTTTTATCTTTATTGTTTATGTAATCATCAATTAATTCTATATTATTTATTTTTAATTCCTGTATTAATTTTGGTAAATGATTTTCACGAAAGGTATTTTTTAATTTATCAACAAATTCTTTTTTTTCCATTGGGTGATAAACACCATGTTTTTCAAACATTAAATTTTTAACATTAAGTTTAAAATCATTAGTTTTAAAATGACAATCAACACCATATTTATTAATCATCGATTCTTTTGATTTTTTTATTCTGTCATTTTTATTATCCTCAGTAATATTCCATTCTTTTCTACATTTTTCAGAACATAATTTTCTTTCATATTTTTTTCTCTCCAAAAATTCATCTCCACATTGAACACAAATTCTCTTCTCCCTTACTGATTCATCTTTCTTATTACCCAGTAACTTATTTTCATTTGCATACTCAAAATAACATTTTCTATTACAAAAACTTTTATCTCTAAATTTAAAATCAGTCATAAATGACTCATTACAATTTTTACATTTTAATTCTATCTTCATGGTAAAATATATTTAATGGTAACGTTAACATATATACATAAATATAGTAAAAAGTATTAAAATAAAAAAACCTTTTAAGAAATTCTTAAAAGGTTTTTTAAAATTATTATGTTTAAATTTTACACGTTTTCAAATGAAGCTCCTGTTGGAGTTATGATAAATTCTACATCAATAAATTCCAAACTACGAGTTGGTTTAATATATATTTTACCACTCAAAGTGTTAGCATCAATATCTGCCGGGTCATTAGAAACAGTTACACGGAAATCAGTTAAACCTCTTTCTTTCTTAATTGCATCAAGAATTGGATTAACTAATCTCAAGAATTCTTGTCTAATTTGATCATCATCTTGTTCAAACAATAATCTTACACAAACAGCTGAAATTAATTTTCTTGCTCTCAATAATAATCTTCTTACGTTAATTCTATCAAGTGCAGATTCTCTAACTTGAAGTGTTTTATTACCCCAAATGATTGTACCAGTATCGGAGAATGTTGCAATTGGGTTAATTCTATTTTTATATAAATTATCCCTTTCATCGGCAGTTAATTTTTTAACTGCTTTAATTGAATTAACAAGACCTCTTGAATAACCAGCCGATGCGTACCAAGGGTATGCTATATTATCAGTTAACGCAATATTTCTCAATACTTCCCCTGTTGGTGGAATATAAATTTGGGTTGCATTATCAACATCTTTTACTTGAATCCAAGGCCAATATGTTGCCGAATAGTTACTATCATATTCTTGATCCATAATATCACCAATTACACCATCCGCAGTACTTTCATTAGGTGATGATATGACATATAATGAATCCGCTCTATCAACTTCAATCATTTCAATTGCTTGATTTGTTAAAGAACTATGATCAAAGAAGTTAATACCCGGTGTTGCGAATACATTAATATCTACTGCTTCTGGATTTGCAAATGTTTGGATACCGTCATAATATGAATAGTAATCCGAATTACCATTCGTTACGTTAAATATACCTCCATTGTTTATGTTATTATTATTGTATGTTGATTTACCTAAAATATAAGCGTCACCATATGTTCTAGTGTTTCTATATATGTCCCAACCATCAAAACCACCACATACTGCAAAAGTAAATTTACAATTCGCTGGTGTATTTAACATATTATTAGTACCAGTTTGACCCTCAAAATCGTAAGGTGTTGTTTGATATGTTGTACCAGTTTGAGTTATACCAGTTGCATTTACGGATAAGTGGAAACCAAATGTTTGTCCCGCTGATCTCCAACCTTTATATTTGAATAAATCTGCATCATAATTGAAACCATTTGATGAAGATAAACCTAATGTTACGTTTCTAACTTTATCACCTGATGAAGTAATAGGTGCACCTGTACTATCATAATACATTGTATCACCAGCGGTGAAATATTGTGTTTTATAAAGTACTGAACCAAGTTTTTCATTACCTGAACCAAAATCACTATTTCTTACAAAACCTCTAAATCCAGCAGGTATTGCATCAGAAGGTGCGTTAGGGTCCATACTCAACATTATATATTTTGATAATAATGGGAATTGTCCATCAGATGTACCTACTTTTAACGCCACATAACCTGGAACATCTGGATTCATAGAACATCTTGAAAATTTTTCAAGTAAAACTTGATTTGAATCACTATCATTAAAATCTCTAACAATTAAATCAAATTCACCAGTATCTGTATTGATATTTTGAATTGTTATTTTAATATCTTCATTTGCTGAGTCACCATCTGATATTGTAATTATATTAAATAAATCTAATACTTTACCACCTCTTACTTCAGAAACAACCGTTGGTGACATTGGGGTATCATATGCTTTATATGAACCATAATCTCCATTAGGGTTAGGTAAAAATGAATCATTATTTGTATCATAAATAACTTGTGTTGAAATACCTCTAATATAACCTTGTTCAAATGCGTTTAATAAAAAGTTAGGATAGAATTCAAAAACATATAATGGATTATCTGTGTAATTTCTATCATAAACATCTGTACCTAATACTTTTGTTATTGATTTATTTGATGTTTGATCTAAATTAACTGTCAATGATTTAGCACCACCAGTATTACCGGTTACATTTATTACAAAATCAGCGAATGGGTTTTGTGATAAATCATATGATGATGTGATATTAACATATGAACTACCAGTAACCTCATATTTCAATACATTACTTGAATAATGTCCACGAGGTCTTAATGCGGCAACAATAATGTCATCGTATGCTGAATTTATAGTGGCTGGATATTGAAATCTTGTTACACTATAAAAAGGTGTATTAGTATTATCACTATTTAAATAATATTGAAATAAATATGATGAAACACTTTGTATATTACCTGATAAATCCAAATCACAAAAAATATTATACCATTCTTTACCATTATAATCGCTAGCATTATTTCTTGATGTTACTGGCGATGGTACATTTAAAGTTGTTGTTAAACCACTAGTATAACTACTAGGTACAAGACCAATTGTAAACCATGTACTATCAGTACTTGTATTACCACTAATATTTGATAAAATATAATTATTTAATAATGTTCCATTACTTGCGGTGTTACCAGATAATTGTGGATAAAATTGGAAATTAGGGTCATTTATACTATATTGATATGAAGCACTATAAAGTAATCTAGTGACATTAAAAGTAGATGTTGATGCTGAATAAACAAATAAATATGAATAAACACCAGTTGTTGATGTAATACTTGCAGTTGTACCTGTATAATACACATCATTCCAATTTAAATCTGTTAAAGTACCAATTGGAGACACTAATGTATTACCTGTTAATCCTGATGTTAAACCTGTTGGTACATAACCAATAGTGAAATAATCACCATTATTAAAGGTACCACCAGTTATATATGACACAACTGTTGTACCTGTTGTTCCACTAACGGCAGTTTTTCCTGATAAATTTGAGTAAAAAGTACTTCCTGTCATACCTGAAAACGCTTTTTGCATTGTACCAGATATTGAAGTGTAATTACTAAATGATGAAATTATAACATGATTTGATGGAATAGTAATACCAGTTACAGTTGTTATTGTTAATGCACTTGTTGAATAGTTTGTAATTTGTGCGCCACCTTCTGTACTAATACCAAATGTATTATATTGTTTATACCCTGTATAACCAAGTATTCTTGTAACGAATAATTGATTTGCTTCTGATAAATAAGAATTTGCGAAGTAAGGTAATTCGTATTTTGGATTTCCAACACCATCTTTTTCAGGTGAAGAACTACCAAAATATGTTGTAAAATCATCCCAAGATGAAATTAAGATAGGTTCAAAAGCCGGACCTTTTAAAGTCTCACCCACTAAACCCAATGTTGTAACACCAACACTTTGTGCCACAAATGTTAAATCGAGCTCTGATGTATATACACCCGGAGAAACGAATACTCTGTTTGAATTTGCCATTGATTTTGTTGTTTTTATTAATATTTTATTTCTTATTTAATAAATATCTTTATTTTTATCAAAGATTTACTTATATTTGAGAATTAAGATAATAAAATATCTTTTTATATCATAAATTATCTTTATATGGAAAATAAACAGAAAAACGTTAAAATAAGTGAAAAACACCACACAATGTTAAAAAATCATTGTGAAAAAAATGGATTAAAAATCCATAAAATTATTGAGAAATGGATTGAACAACATTGTAAACCAATAAAAAAAGATTTATATGGTGACGATTAATATAAGTAACCAACACCAATGGTAGATCCAATAACAGGGGATTGTAATAGTTCTAAACCACCTAAAGTAGAAATTCTATAATCAACTGATTTTTCTTCAATTAAACCATTAACTTCTAAAAATACAACACTAGCAATTGTATTTGATGTATTAAATATTAAAGTTGAACCATCATAGGTAAAATATTCAATAGTGTAATTTAATCTTAAACCATCACTATTTGTAATTGTTGAGTTTCTTCCTTTATAATATGTTATAAGTATTACACTACCGGATTGTGGTGGTACTGAGAATGATATTCTTGAAGAATTTGCAATGTGAAAATAATCTACCCCTTCCCTTTGTGTTAAACCATTAATTGTTACATTAAATAAAACACCCATAGGTTCACCTACTGAAAATATTATTTGAGAGTCATTTCCAGTGAAAGAAGCCATACTAATATCAATAACAGTTTGTTTTATTGATTTATTTGGTTTACCTTCTACAATGATTTCATCAGTCAATATTGCCCTACTTATTGCCGGCTTAACTTCAAATTCATCACTATCAATTAAAAATCCTAACATTGTGAATTGATAATTTTGAACATAAAATCTACGACCATCCAATGTTTGCATCGGTGTATTATCCTCAATTTTGTCAAGAACTATTGGAATATAATGTCCTTTAACAATTGTATAATCTTGTCTTGATGCAAAATGTTGTAAAACAATTTTATTAAATTTATTCACATCTCTAAACTTATTACAAATAATTGTAACATCATATGTAATATCAACAGGTATTGGTTGTGGTATTTTATAAACATCGGCACCTTTCTCATTACCATTCCAAGTTTGTACAACAGAATAATAAAACTGATGTCTATCAGGTATTGTTCTTTGAACGGATGGATTTGTACCAAATTGTACATCAGGTTTTCTAATAATTGAAACAAATGGTAATTGAACAACACCATCCTCATCTGTAAACTCCCAATTATTTGTAAATTCTGCCCATCTTTGTATTGTTAATATTTTTTCTATAATAGGAATTTGTTTACCATCAGATGTAACTTTAAAATTATCAATCACATAATCCAATAAACCTCTATCTAAATCATCATGCAATATACTATCAGGTAGATAAGGATCATTTTTTGTGATGTTATCTAACAATTCTTGTCTTCTATCCGTTAAAATTTTCCCCGAATATATTTGAATATTCGTTTTTCTTCTTGGTATTCCCATATTAAACTCCTCTAAATTCTCCGTCTTGTACAGGTGAACAAGTTATAGTCCTGTAAAAAGGTTTATAACCGAACATCGTATGTTTATTGTCTGAAGTTACTTTTCCATCGTCCACAACACTATAATATCTTGTTTTTGTTTCAGATTCAGGATAACCTATATAATCACCATATTTAATATCAATTTTCATATCATTTAAATGTTTGATATAAACTGATACAGTCATATTTCCGGGTTCATTATATCTTACCAAACCATCCTTATATGAACTATTTTTTGGTTCAATAATTTTAACCAAAGCATTAAATTCAACAGGTGGTTGATATTTAATTTCATCCATCCCAACTTCACCATATACATTGTCAATATCTGTTTTTTGTCTATCAACCCTATATAATACAAGTTTCATATTTAAATCACCATGAAGGTATTCTTCCCCCATTGAAATATTGAGTTGAAAATCATCTTCAGAAATAAATTTAGAAAGTCTCGTAATAGGAATTCTTGAATCACTCATAATATGTAAATTTAAAACCACCTGTAGTCTTATATCTTCCTTTTAAGACATTACAGATATTACTTACATAAATATTCAAGTTTTTACTTGCTTCACTTAAACTTTCCCACTCTTTGATAAATTCATCATTTAAACTAATTTGTATTATTTTTTTCCTTTTAGATTTTAAAAATTCTTCTGAATGTTTTTTACCATAAAAATAATTTTTTGATCCAATATTTAATTCCCTTAATTTTAGTATAGTTTCTTTACGATGTTTAGTACCCTTTTTCGTTTCACTAATCTTTTTTTTAATTTCATCACTCATTGGTAATTTTTTAATTCCCTTTAATGGACTATTCTCACTTCTTTTTCTTTTTTCTTCATCGGATACTATTCTACCTTTTTTAGATAATCCAATGTTTTTACAATGAGATTCTGACTTTTTTTTACCTATTGATGAATTTTTCATTTTTTCAATTGTTTCTTTTGTATGTTTTCTAAACAACATCACGCCATTCGTTCCACCAACAGAAATATTATAACCAATATTTTTATCGGTAGAATTATATTGTTTTATATAAAAACGTTCTTTTTCATTTAACTCATTTATCGTTAAACAATAGTATAAAATTTCTTTAATAAAATTTTCTTTTCCATATTTCTTTATTGCATATTTTATTAGATTACCAGAACCAATGTAATTAGGATTATTATTTTTATCTTGACCGATATAAATTTTATTGTTTATTATATTTGTTGTTTTATAAATTATCATAATTATAAATAGATTTTTAATTTAGAAAGACGCGTGATAGGTAATTTATTATCCATATACTTATAAATACTTTAAAATGTCATTCCATTTTATTATATTTTATTATGAATAATAAAATTCCTGAAATCAGGGCTAGAGAAATATTATTAGAATATAGTGGTGCAAATAACCATCTATTAGAATTGAAGAACAAGTTCACGTCTGTTAAGAACTTTAAATTGACACGCCCACAATCAGATTATGTATTAAACTACCATAACGTTGAACCAAAAGTAGCAAAAAAACATATTAAAATAGTTGATTCTTTCGCTGAAAAAATAATGGATGAACGTCTATTATTAGATAAATTGGAACATATTTGGTGTGAAAAATTATTATGTGAAAGCGATAAGGCTTACCATATATGGGGAAAATATCTTGATCACGAAGTTAATCATGCATTTTGGTTACCAAAGGCGGCAATTGTTCAACCTGAAAAAAAGTTAAATAGAGTTATTGATTATAGTCCTTATAGTACCAGACCACCAATGGATCATCAAAAAATTGCAATTGAAAAATTATTGGCAAATGATAAATTCATATTAGCGGATGATATGGGTTTAGGGAAATTTTTAGACAATAACACATTGATTTACAATGAGTTAGGTGTGAAAAAAATGGGTGAAATTGTTATTGGTGATAAGGTAATCGGTTCAAATGGTAAACCGTGTAATGTAATTGGTGTATTTCCTCAAGGTAAAAAAGAAACGTATAAAATAACTTTTAATGATGGATATACAATTTTAAGTGGGGATGAACATTTATGGTCAGTTTCATCTCCAAATTATGGTAAAAATAGAAAAAATGATAGATTAAAAAAATCTTTAGTATTATCAACTAAACAAATGTTTGAAGGTGGGAAAATTTTAATAAAAGGTAGTGGTTATAATGAAGATAGAGATTACAAAATTGAAACATATTATAAATCCCCCAATGGAAATAATAAGTGGCAAATACCAATTGTTAAACCAATAGAATTTGATAATAAAAATATTTTACCGATTGATCCTTATTTGTTAGGACTTGGATTGGGTGACGGGTCATTTAAAAATAAAAACATAAAATTTTCTGTTCATAAAGATGATTATGATTCTTTATTTAGTTTATTTGGATTAAAAGAAAATAAACCACAAGATAACAAAAGAAATGGTTATATAAATGTTGGAAATTCATTATTTGATCTACATTTGGAACATACTCGATCACATAATAAATTTATACCTGATATATACAAATATTCATCAATTGAAAATCGTTTATCTATTTTACAAGGTTTAATGGATACTGATGGACATTGTATGAAATCAAAAAATGGTAATTTTAATGGAACTGAATATTCAACCGTATCTGAAAAATTATGTGACGATCTTGCTGAAATTGTACATACTTTAGGTGGTATATGTAGAAAAAGGTCAAGAAGAAGTTTTTACAAAAAAAACGGGGTTAGAGTTGAATGTAAAATATCATATAGATTAAATATAAAATTACCACCAGGTATGAACCCATTTCGTTTAAAACGAAAATTAGAATTATATAATGAACCTAAAAAATATCCAACGGGTAGATATATTACCAATATTGAAAAATATGGTGAAAGTGAATGCACATGTATTTCAGTTGATTCACCTGATAAATTATATGTTGCTGAACATGCTATTGTTACACATAATACAACCTCAGCTGCCATTGCATCATTAGAAAGTGGTGCAAAAAAAATATTAATTATTTGTCCAGCATCATTAAAGATTAACTGGTTAAGAGAAATTAAAAACTATTCAGATGAACGTGTTTTAATTGTCGAAGGTAAAAAATGGGGGTCTACATTTAAGTTTTATATTATCAATTATGATATTATAAAAAACTATCATGCAATAGGTAACGAAAACCCTGAATTAAATTTAATAGAAAATGAAAAATTTGATTTAGCCATCGTGGATGAAGCACATATGATTTCAAACACCACAGCAAATAGAACTAAACTATTAAATGATATTTTATCTAAAATACCTAAAGTTTGGTTATTAACTGGTACACCCATGACATCAAGACCTATAAATTATTTTAATCTTTTGAACATTGTTGAATCACCTTTAACTCTTAATTGGCAAAGTTATGTTAAAAGATATTGTAAAGGATTTCAATTTACTGTAAATGGTAAAAAAATATGGAATACTAGTGGTGCTAGTCACTTAGATGAACTAAGAGAACGTACAAAAAACCTTGTTTTAAGACGAATGAAGACGGATATATTAGATTTGCCAGAGAAGTTTATATCACCAGTTTTTTTGGAGTTAAAAAGTACCTATTATGAAGAAGAGTTGGAAGATTTCATGAGGATTTCTAACGAAAAGAAGGATAATGAAAATATTACCGTTACAATCAATCGTTTAATGAAAATTAGACAAGTAATATCATTTGAAAAAATAGACTATACTTGTGAATTAATTGATAAAGCATTAGAACAAGATAAAAAGGTTATTGTATTTACTAATTTCACAATGACATTGGATATGTTACATGAAAAATACAAGAAAAATTCAGTAATATTAGATGGTAGAATGTCAAAAGAAAAAAGACAGGAAAGTGTTGATAAATTTCAAAATGAAGATAAAATAAAAATATTCATTTCTAACATTGTTGCTGGTGGTGTTGGCATTACTTTAACTGCAGCGGAAGTTGTAATTATGAATGACTTGGCATTTGTACCGGCATTACATTCACAAGCAGAAGATAGGGCATACAGATATGGTCAAAAAAAGGGTGTCATGGTTTATTACCCAATATTTGATAATACAATAGAAAGAATAATCTATAATATGTTGAATAAAAAGAAAAACATTATAGATCAGGTAATGGGTGACGGGGAATATTCAGAATCCTTTACGAAAGAATTATTGGGGGAGATTCTTTAATAAGTTAAAGTTCTCTTCCAATAAATCATATAAATCTTTATCTTCAAAATCTTTAATTGAAATTGTTACCACTTTTTCAGGTTCAGTATCAATTTTAAATCCATTTTCATCTTCATTATTTTTTAATTCAAAAACAAATTTATTTTTTGAACAAAACAATAATATTTCCATTAATTTTTGTGATATATTTTCTTTATTTTCCATATCTATATATTTTACAAATTCTTCATCAATTATACATTGACTACCATTTGACATTATGTTTTCTTTTTTATTTTCAAAAACAATAATTTGGTTATTATTTTCACCGATATTAATATAACAATAATAATTAGTGGGACTATTAAAATCATTTTGAGCACCATTAATTATATAAAATCGTTTCTTCTTTTCAAAAGATCCACTTTTTATTTGTAACGTTATATCAGTCCCATCTTTTTGTGTTAACAATCCATCAATTCCTTTTAAATCTAAAAACAAACCTCTTTCTAATTCAATAGTCGTTTTAATAGTGTCAGGAAATATATTTTTATGAGTTAGGTAAAATAAAACCGATGTTATTTGACCTCTTGACCAAGAAAGATTACAAATAAGTCTAAACCTATGATAGTATTTTGTTTCAATATTATAAGTTAACAATAATTCAAAGTTTTCTTCAATAAAATTCCATAATTTATTAATTGAATATTCTGTATTATCAAAAAAATCTAATTTTTCATTACCAAACTCAAGATAAATATTATATAATTCTAATGCACATCTTGAATTAGTATTTATGGTATTTTCAAACCCCCATCTACCATCATTATCAAGGATACCATATTTTTGATTTTTATCACAAAAACGATATTTACCAATTTTAGTGTATTGTCTTTTAAGAACAGCATCACATTTATCTCTATATACCCATTTTAGGTTACTTGAAAAAAATGTTTTGAAATCATTAAATGTCATAATACCAAATATAGTAATATTTATTTAATAAAACAAATATATGTCATCAACCATCATTAGTCCAATAGATAAAGAAAAATTATATACACAGGTTTTCCACCTTTTAGGTATGCCAGTTCGTGGTATTGAATTAACAGAAGAACAAATGGATACTTTTTTAGAATTATCCATTGCAGAATATGAACAATATGTTAGTGATTGGTTGATTGAATCACAATGGTCATCATTAATGGGTCTTAATGTTGATACCCAATCATTAACTCGTGCATTTACAACAAGAAGTTTGGATTATGAAACACAATACACATATTCATATTCAAAAATTGTTGGTTTACAGTCGAATGGTCCTTGGGAACTAAAAAAAGATTATTTTACTCTTGTAGATAATCAACAAGTATATGAAATACCCGCAGGACGTGAAATTAATGAATTATTATGGTTTACTCGAGCCACTTTATCTGACTCAATTATTGATCCATTTTTAGGTGGATTTGGTGGCCTTGGTGGAGTAGGTTTTGGTGGTATAGGTGGTTTTGCACAACAAGGTTCATCTGGGTCATATTTTATGATGCCTGCGTATGACTTATTATTAAGAATGGGTGATAGAAATATTAAAAACCGTTTAATTGGTGGTGATGTAACATATAGAATTACTGCTGGACCAAACGGAACAAAACATGTTCATTTATATAACGTACCAGGAGGTAGATTTGATTTTGGAAATCAAGAAAATGATGGTAATTATCAAGTTTGGTATTGGTATTATGATACGATGGATAGAGATACTTGTTTGGATATTAATAGAGATGTAATTAAATTACCATCTGATGTTATGACTGAACAATTAACTTGGGATAAATTAAATAATCCATCACAAAATTGGGTTAGAAAATACTTAATTGCATACTCTAAAGAAGGTTTAGGTAGAATTTGGGGTAAATATTCAGGTGATCTTAAAGTACCTGATAGTGAAATTAAATTAGATTATACAACATTATTAACTGAAGGAAAAGATGAAAAATTAAAATTAGCCGAAGAATTAATGACTAGATTAGAAAGACTCCGCCCCGATAAAATGATGGAACGTAAAGCTAACGAGGCGGAGAATCTTAATAAATCTTTGAAGTTCAGAGCAATGCCTTCACCTATTAATGTAATTTAAACGTGATTTGCATGTAACATTAAATCTGAATCATCATTTAATAATTCATCTTCATTACTAGTTGTCGAAACTTCTTCATAATTTACAACTCGTCTATTATGTTCAACCCAAAATGGATCAGCAAGTTTTAAACTATCCTCAATGTACATGAAATAAGGATCTCTACGAACTCTGTTCCAAAATGCAACTTCACTTTCAGATAATGTCATAACTTCATCAAACTTATCTTGACCACTTTCTTTTAATGGAAAACCATTAACTAATTCACATTGAAGTTTCGTAAAGAATTGTCTATCATCTAAGTTTTCAACTAAAATATCTTCTCTTATTTCAGGTTTAAATACAACCAATAACGGTTCAACACGTTTATTAAAATTATTCAAATAACGAGCAACATTATAATCACCAACCATATCAGGATTTTCCATTATTTCCTTTTCAGGTATCATATAACAATTAACTTCAATATATTCAGACGGCATTGGAACACCATATTTATTTTGATATTCTTCGTTCTGTTTCTTAGTTGGTTTATTTATTTTTTGAACATCACCAGAAGATTTCTTAGTACCATTATTAACATAGTAAATTGTTTCACCAAGACCGGCAGGGTAATTATTCATTATAACTAATTCCATATGTGCTTGTCTTGACATCAAAGAACCTGATTTGGTTTGTTTTTTACAATGTTTCTTATAATCTTCAACACCTTGTTTAACACGAGATTTATTTGCTATCTTGGAAAGTGGGATTTCCTTATTACATATCTTTTCCACATAAGAATAATACAACTCAACAAAAGATAATCCATCGCCATTTAATAAAAATTTTAATCCTTCATCTAAGAATTCCACAATATATTGTTGTAGTTTCTTAGATTTTATGGTATTACCGGTAAGTTTAATTTTTTCCTTACCTTTTTTCTCCATTTTAATAATGTAGTTTTTTCTTGACACATTAATACAAGATTTTGCAACATAGTCAATATCTAAACCCATTTCATTTCTCATAAAAATATCGTTAAACTCAGCAGTATCCGCTTTAATACCACGATATTCTTTTCCTTCTTCTACCAATTCATTTAAACCCTTACCTATATAAACGTGATCTTCTATATCTTCAGGTGTTTCAAAGTTAACACCATCGGTGTTTTTTAATATAATACCACCAATACCACCAACAAATGTACCATCTTCAGTTGAGATATCATAAACAAATTTATTACTGTTTTCTTGTATTTCATTAAACCATACTTCGTTTTCTTTTCTTTTTGATTTTTCATTGTTTAATTTATAGTAAACATCTTTTTTTTCAGTACCTAAAATTAAGGAACTTATTTTAGGTTTATCTTTTCTTATTGATATTATATAATTGACACCTAATCTATTTAAAATATAAGATATTCCTGCTAAACATACTTTAGATTTCTGTGTAATATCTTTAGGTTCATTGAAATCATTCCCCCAACCATCTGCCAAATAAAACCCATCCATAAATGATTTTAATATGTCAATATTGCCATTTAAAATTTCTTTTGGTATTTGTTTTTCACGATATGATGTATAACATTTTTCAGAAAACCATTTAGATAATAGAGTTTTAGATGTTTTTAATTTAAAAACTTTTGAATGTGAACGATAATCTTTAATTGGACAGTCTATGTTAAATTCTTTTTTTATTAAATCTTCCATACTATTCAATAGTTCAATATTAGAATTATTTAATGTAAACTCTCCTTTAAATGAACTATATGAACGTAACCCCAATTTTTTACTTGAGTATGTCCTATTAACCTTTTTATAATATGATGAACCATCACCAATAAAAAAACCAATTAGTTTCGCCATATCAGTGGACATATTATTTTCATTTTTTAAAAGAGGTATGTCAATTATATCAATCTTATCACCTCTTTTTAATGAAGATGGTTTTATTTGGATTTCATTTTGAAATAATGAATGATCTGATGTACAATTAACTAATCTATTTTTAGTTACAATTTTATGTATTGGTTTATTAGTTTCATGTCTATAAACATAATTAATATTTTTCCAACCACTTCTTGTTAATACAGTATATTCTTTTTCAGAAAAATCTCTTTCACCAATTTCAGATGTTATTTTTTTGGTATCATCAAATAAATCACATATAGGCAAAATAACCAAATTATCGTCAATATCTTTTAGATAAATAGGGGTATCATATTCTACACTATCCATTACCAAAGGTACATAACCTTTTTTCAAATAGAACATAATCATCATACGTAAACATTGACGACCAACACAAGTGATTGTTTCACCCTTATCCATATCACCCCAAGGAAATACATGTGGTGCTGATAATGAACCAAAGTAAGCATTAATGAATATCTTAATTGGTAATTGTTTTCTATCATATGATTCCGCTAATATAGGATCGGTTTTTTCATGAACTTCTTTAAGTCTTTTATACTTAATACGAATGTTACGGAAATACTTTAACATTGATTTCTGTACACCCATAATATCACATTCAGGAAATACATCATATACAAGTTGAATAGATGGATAAAGAGATGCATAGTCAAATTTAACAATATCCCTAGCATATCCAACTTTTAATAATCTTGAAAGACCACCTGTAATTGATCTACGTTCTGCCTTATATGGTACGGCAAGGTTATTTTCGTATGACCATGCTAACATTATTATTTTCCATAATGTTGCAGTACCCATTGTTGCAATTCTCTCATATGTTGTAGGTACAAGTTTTGATATTAGAAATGTAGACTGACTAAATGAATCATCCACTAACATTGTTTCATATAAGTCATCATCAAGGTATTGTTCAACAATTCTTGAACCTGACCATATCTCAAATTTACCGGGATATTTACTTAATAAATTTTCAGTACCGGGAGAACCCATTTTTCTATATCCACCTGTTTTTGGGTTTACATAATATTGTTCATTATCCAAGTATATCTTAGATATTGAACCACCTTCCACATATACCCGATTTGGTTTTTCTTTTTCCAAATATTTGGTAATATATTTTAATCCCCATTTCTTAATTTCTGAATTAATTGCTTGTGCTCTTCTAACCGCATGTGAAATATCAATGATATTAAATCCCCATATAATATGTTGTGTATATGGTTCAACTTCATTTGCGAGTTTTAAAACACCTTCTCTTTGTTTAATTCCATCATCCGTAAATATTTTGGTTAAATCTTTCACATTGACACCTAATATCTCGGCTCTTTTTAATATGAATGGAAAGTCAAATGATGCGGAATTATAACCACCAATAATTGTTGGTTTTTTATCTCTAATTATTTTGAAAAATTCTTCAATACATTTCTTTTCACCATCCTCACCAAATGCAGAGATTGTTCTATTTAAACCACGATTATCCTTAACTCCAATCAATATGATATTACAAGTCTCAGGTTCTAATCCAGTGGTTTCAATATCAAATACAAAACGATAAACATCTGAATATTCATCAATACCTTTAAATAAACGTTTCTTTGTTTGAACTAAATATTGTTCAACAGGAGATAATATGGTAAATAAGTGTCTATGTTTTTCACCCCAAGGATCTATTCCACCTTGTTTAAAGAAATTTATTAAATCACCATAACCTTTAATACTTTTTACTAAAAATTTATGACCATTTTCAAGTCTTTCATTACCACCGGTATTCAATTTTTCAATTAGAATACCATGTTCACCCATTTTTTGTTTTTGAAGTGACTTATTGTTGTTGTAAAAGTTTTGATTATTCAAATCACCAACCCATAGGAATGGTGTAAATGAATCCATTTTTACAATTTTACCCTTTTCTGGGTCTTGAATAATTTTGTGAATTTTGTTCGTGGCGTAACTGAATTCTACTCCGACTATAAATTGTTCGGGGTCGCCACCATTAAGGAAACTTTCGATAAGTTCCTGTGAGATTACTTCTGACATATATTTTACTTTTAAATTGACACATTAGCTTACGAGTAAATCGTAGTTAGTCTTAACAAAAAATAAATATAGTCAAAAAAAGTCAGATTAAAAAATATTGATGTATAGTTTCTCTTTTACAGGTAGAATTAACTTAGTAGTTGGGTCTTGATTTGTATCTAAAAATTGAACAATAAATTTACCTTCAAATTTACCTATTTGACATGTTTGTTCTTCTGTAAATCTAAATGTAATGTAATATTCATCAGTAGTCATATCATATTTTTTAGTTCTTGATGTTGTCCAACAAGTACCATTCAATATAACAGGAATATTTGTTTTATATTCTGACATTTCAAATGTAATATCAGAATTTTCCAATAAATCATTAATTGATGATTTATCATTTATACCATCATCAATTAACTTTAACTTTAAAATTGGGTCACTTGCCCCTTGTCTTATATAAAATTCCATATTAATAAATATTATTTTTTTATAATGCGGTTACATTATCCACACAATTATTTCCACATATGAAATAATCATAATCACCACTTTTTAATGACATTAGGAAATTATGTCTAACATGAAAATAATCTAGAGGTTCTTCATAATATTTAATACTTTTTATATCAAAACAACATGTACCTTCATGAATACCACCCATTAAACCTGTTCCACCACCCCAAGATTGAATAAATGGTTGAGTTCCCCTTGTTGATGGTATAATCTCTTCCCATTCTTTTATTTTATAAATTGGATTACCATTTAAATATATTTTCAATGTTCCCAATCTTTGTTTTATTTCTGATTCCCATTTTTTATTCAAAATCTCATATGTATTAAATGTTGCAATTTGAGTTGATGTTATTTCAGAATCAGTTGTGTCTAATGGTGTTATTACATATTCCTCAATTAGATCATTCCAACCACCATCATTTTCAATATTACAATCTGTTAATCTATAATCTCTATCAAATACAATAGTTACATTAAAATCTTTTGTATCACCTGTTGTACATAAAGTTGGGGTTTGACCACTTTCAATATAATAACCATCACTATAACCTGATACCGGGTCACAAACACCAGAATATCTAACAGAAATAAATTTTATTCTACCATCAGGTGTAAATTGAAAAGATAAGTTATTATCTGCATAATTTGCAACATTATCTTCACCTCTTACACCAATATAATAAAAAACAGAACCTTCAGTCCAACCACTATGTTCTCTATTAAAAATAAAATCTAAAGTCCAACCTTTTTCTGTTCTTCTTTTAATATATGGTGAACAATAATCATTTCCACCACCGGTATTAAATTTATAAGCCCAAGGTTTATTTTCCAATTGTGGAGAAGGTGGACAACAATTTGATGAATTGGTTATTTTACTTTCGCATTCTATTGTTGACCCTGATAAATTATTTATTAACCATGAAGAAGGGGTGTTAATAATATCATTATAACTAATAATATTATAATATGTAATACCATCTAAATTGACATAAACATCATTATTTAATATTATATATTCATATTGATCACCAAAAAAATTAATAAAATCATTGTAATCAAAGGTATAATTACTTGTACCATCACTAATTGTAATAGAGTCTCTAACACAAGTAAATCCACTTAAACCACTATTTATTGTAAGAGATGTATATGTGATATCGTAATTAAATTGGATAACATCTGAATTATAATCTAAATCATTTTTTGTGATTTCATAGTCATATACCTCAGAAAAATCCACCTTACCATCTAATTTAATACCATAATAATTAAAAATATTTTGACTTGCCATAATTATATAAATATCTTTAATAACTTTTGATATTTATATAAAAGCAATATTTAATGAATAATTTTATAAAACAGATAATAGAAGAGAAATTTGTGTCAAAAGCACAACAAAAATTTTTCTATGCAAAAGCGGGAGATAAATCAACCTCACCAAAAGAAAGGAAAAAATGGGGTAAAATGGCTCATGAATTTTCAGATAAAACAGATTTTAAACATTTACCAAAAAAAGTTAAAAAACCTAAAAAAGAGGTTGATGAAATCGTTGATGATGAAGGAAACATTGCTAGAGGTAAAAAACCAACAGATTTCAATACCAAAGGTGTTACAGACAATAAAACTACTGATGAAGTCGTTAAAATGTCAACAGGACAAATGGGGTCATCTAGTGCATATGGTGCTGTGTCAATGAAATATTTTGGTATGTCAGAAGCAGATTTGAGTAAATCTTTAGGTTATGAAGATACTTTAGGTGATGATGAAAGTTTTAAAGAAGCTTATAGACATTTTACAAAAGAATTAGGTTTAACACATGAAGAAGCTATTGAAAGATTAGGTCAAATGGGTTATGATCAAAAACTACCTGATGATAAAATTAGATTAGTTGAAAATCCTAAAAAATTCATGGAAGAATATCTTGAAAGTATCTTATCAAGAAAAAATGATCCAAATGATATTCTTGATAATGATTTGGATGAAGAAAAAGAAATTAACCCAATTGTTTTAAAACAATTAAAATCATTAAAAAATAGTTTGGATAGTCACAATTTATCATTAAAGGATATTTTGAAACATTTAAAATAATGAATAGAGAATTAAAAGATAGAGTTTTTGATGTCCCACAAGATATTCTTAATCTAATTAACCATACAATAACTGGTTTACAAGATAAGAATACACATGGTGTTCAACGTGCTCAAAATATATTAAACGATAAAAAAGTAACTTATGGACAATTAAAAAGAATTATCCATGATTTACAAACTATTGATAAAATTAAAGATAGAGTTAGATATAATCTTTATGGTGGTCAATTAATGGATAATTGGTCAAAAAAACATTTACAAGGTGAACGCGATTTAATTGATAATAGGAAAGAAGGAAGAAAAGATGCTGATGAAATGTCAGCAATTACTGGAGAAAGAAAAAATTCATATTTAAAAAAACATACAAAAAAATTTGGATTTACTGTACCAACAAATTTGATTAAAAGTAATTCACATAAATCATCAATATCCCCAATAGTTTCATTAGGTTTATTTGAGGAAATTGAAAAAATAAAAAAATTAATAACATATTAACATGCCAAATATTTCACCATTAGAAGCAATTGCAAATGAATTAAGACCGACAGAAATTGCGGTAAATAAGTATAACCCAAGTTCAATTTATGATAGTAATGACGCATACTCATCACTACATAATGATCAAGCAGTAACACCCGTTGATATTAATAATAGAAATACTGAACAGTCAATTAACACATATGGTCCTAATAAACCATATGGTTCTAATGTTGCTTATTCAGTAATAAATAAAGATTTGGCGGTAACTCCACTGGATATTACTAATAGAACCACAGAAGAAGCAATCAATACATATAATGCAACTAATCAGTATAACTCCAATGATGCTTATTCAACATTAAATAATGATCAAGCAGTAACTCCACTTGACATAAATAATAGAAATAATGAAATTGCATCGAATAAATATAATGGAAAAAAAACATATCCTGATTTTTAATATGAAATTAACTAAATTATTTTTTAAAATACTTGAAGAACAAAATGTTCTTAAAACAAGACAAAGTAAACCAATTGTCGATGCAATTGTTAATAGGAATCCTATTACCTTTTATTATACAGGTCCAAAAAAACCAAAAGAAAAAAGTGTTAAACAAGGAAAAAGGATTAACGCAGAGGCGGTTGCTATGGGTGTTAATAGTAAAGGTAATTTAGTGATTAGAGCGTATGTACAACCACCTTCTGTTTCAAAAAAAGGTTTTAATGAACACGGATGGAGAACATTTATGGTTAGTAGAATGAGTAATGTTCAAGTTAATAATAATACCCAATTCAATGAAAAAAGACCAGGTTATAAAGAAGGTGATGAAACTCCAAGATATGGTGGAATGAGAGTTACGTATGTTAAATCAAATTGGGATACAACAACACCGGTTAAAAAAGAACCAAAACCAAAACCTATAAAAGAACCAATTAAAAAAGTTGAACCGGAATTACCTCAACCAAAACCCGAAGTAAAACCCCCTGTTGAACCAACTAAACCAACAGAATTACCTCAACCAAAACCAGAGGTGAAACCTGAACCAACTCCGGTTGAACCAAATAAAGAAATAAAACCATCTACTGAATTACCACAACCAAAACCCGAAGAAAAACCGGAAGAAAATCCAGAAGATGAAACATTAAAAGAAAATATTAAAAGAATTAAAACTTTAATGTTATCATAATAATAATTATAATTAATAAAATATATTAAATATGCAACAAGGAAATGGAGTAATCTCAGAAAATGATTTAATGATGAGATTAGTACAAGCAAAAAAAATAATGAATAAAGTGGATAATGGTGATTATGAAACTGGCAATGTAAATGAACAAGTTTTAAGATCTGCACCTGAAGAATTAGCTTCAAGTGGAATGGGTATGAACCAACCAATGATGCCACAACAAAGAATGGTACCACAACAAAGAATGGTACCACAACAAAGAATGGTACCACAACAAAGACATATGCCACAACAAATGGGTGGATATGATATGATGGGTATGATGGAAGAATCAAGACCAGCCCCAACAAGACCAGTTAGCTCAAATGTTTTAGACGTTAATAGAATACAAAACACTAAACTACCAGAAAATATAAAAAAACTAATGATAGAACATCCTATACAACAACCACAACAAATATCATTGGCAGATTCACTTGATATTAATTTTGTTAATAAAGCAAGAAAATTAATGGAACAAGAAGGTGTTGGACCAAGTAAATCAAAAACATCATCAAGACCACAACAAACACAAGTAATTCATTCAAAACAAGATGTTAATGAAATTATAACTGCGTTAACACCTATCATTGAAAATACTATTCGTAAAATAATGGATGAAAAATTAAATCAATTATTGACCGCACAAAAAACAACTTCAATAAATGAAAATTTAGTTGTTAAAGTTGGTGATTCAGTATTTTCAGGAAAAATTACTAAAGTTAACAAGGCGAAATAACCTTTTCTTTTTGGATTATATATATTATTATTGACGTATAAACAAATTTTATGTCAAAAATAAAGATATTAGCAATCCCATCAGATAAATTCGGTGTAGGTAAATTTAGAATTTTAGATCCATTTAGATATATTGGTGATAACTACTCAGATGAAATACATGTAGATATTTCTTTTAATCCTGAAGATAATGATGATTTCTTCAAAGATTATAATGTAGTTGTTTTCCATAGTTTTGTTGTACCTACAACCCATGAAGCAAATATTGCTCGTATTAAATGGTTAAAAGAAAAGGGAATTAAAACAGTAATGGATATTGATGACCTTTGGTTTGTTGATATGAGACACCCAATGTACCACCAAGTTAAAGAACATAAAATTGGTGAGAAAAAAATTGAGATGTTAAGATTGGTTGACCATATTACCACAACAACAACTATATTTGCAAATACAATTAAAGAAAAATTAGGGTTAAAAAATACAACAATATTTCCAAATGCGGTTAATGATGAAGAACCACAATTCCAACCAAAACCATTTAAATCTGATAAAATTAGATTCGGATGGTTAGGGGGAAGTTGTATGACACCTGATACAGAAATATTAACAGATAATGGTTGGATAAGATTTGATCAATTAGATAAAACTGAAAAAGTTGCAACATTAAATCCAAATACAAATGAAATTGAATATCATAAACCATCTGGATATATTTGTGAACCATTTAAAGGTAATTTAAATTGTGGTAAAAATAAATTAATTGAGTACGAAGTAACACCAAATCATAATATGTATGCGTCTGAAATAAAACATTTGGGTCATAAAAAATTAAATTTGGGGTTAGTACAATCGGAAAAAATACATGGAAAAAATTTCCACGTTAAAAGAGATGCTATATGGAATGGTATTGAAAAAGAATTTTTTACATTACCTAGCATTGAATTTTATGAAGAATTAGAATTGGAAACATCTGAAATAGATAATATCATATCTAAAAAATTTATTAAAACAACACGTTTATTTAATAAATATGGAAATGAAAAAGAATTTGAAATGGATGATTGGTTAAAATTTTTTGGTTTTTGGATGGCAGAAGGTTGGACAAGTAAAACTAAAGGTTTACACCAGGTTGGTATTGCACAAATTAAAGATAATAATTATCTTGAAACGATGTTTAATTTATTGGAAAAAATGGGATTTAAACCAATATATAGTAAAGATAAAAAACAAATTCGTATATTTGATAAACAATTATGGTATTATCTTTCACAATTTGGTTATGCAAATGATAAATTTATTCCAAAAGATTTAAAAGAATTATCTAGTAGACAATTAAATATATTTTTAGAATGGTTTATAAATGGTGATGGTAATATTGAAAATAATATTTATAAAAGAAAAAGAGCGTGGAGTAGTTCTAAATCATTAATTGACGATTTACAAGAAATATCATTAAAAATTGGTTTACCAAGTACGATTAAAAATAGAGGTAAAAGAACATCATATATTAAAGGTAGACAAATTATAAATCAATTTGATAGTTATCAAATTAATTTTTCAAAAAATCCAAATATTAGTAAACATAATAAATCAACACCATTAGTAAAAAGTAATGAACAATATCAAAGATACTACAATGGATTTGTTTATTGTGTTGAGGTTACTAATCACATTATTTATGTTAGAAGAAATGGTAAACCATTTTGGATAGGTAATAGTCACTTACATGACCTAGAATTACTTAGAAATGGTATTTCAAGTATCCAACATGAAAAACCTGAAAATACTCAATTTGTACTATGTGGATTTGATACTAGAGGTACTGTTAGTGAATTTAATCCAGACACAAAACAAGTAACACAAAGACCAATAAAACCAGAAGAAACAGTTTGGTATAAGTATGAACAAATATTTACCGATAATTATCGAGTAACTAATCCTACATACGAAACTTATCTTAAATCATTTACACCATCCCCTGAATATAAAGATGATAATGAAACATATAGAAGAAGATGGACATTGGATGTTGCAAAATATGCCATAAATTATAACTATTTTGATATTTCTTTAGCACCATTAGCAGAGTCTCATTTTAATGCAAATAAATCACAATTAAAGGTTATTGAAGCAGGTTTCCATAAAAAGGCGTTAATTGCTAGTAATGTTAAACCATATAATTTGGATTTAATATCTGCGGTAGATAGTGGTAAATTTAATGATAAAGGTAATGCTCTATTAGTAGACCCTAATAGAAACCATAAAGATTGGGGTAAACATATGAAACGTTTAGTGGATAATCCCAATATGATTGAAGATCTTGGTAATCGTCTTTATGAAACTGTTAAAGATAAATTTGCATTGAGGAATGTATGTAAAGATAGAGTGGAGTTTTTTAAAACTATCACCCAATAATTTGGTAAATCAAAAAATATTGATTATATTTGATTTATTAAAATTATAAAATATGCATTATTTAGTTACAATCGGTTATGAAACCGAACAAGTAGACAGAAACGGAAATAACCGTCTTCAAAAATTAAAGTACGCTTTAGAAGCAGAATCTGCTGAGGAAGCAATGTTAGTTGCCGCAAAATACAGAGAAGGTGATATCAGAGCAAGCGAAACTCTATCAATTGTTAAACTACCAATTGAATGTGTTATTGACAAAAAAAATACTCCCGAATTTTATAAAGGTTAATTAATGGGTATAAAAAAATTTAAAGTAATAACTTTTATTGAATTACTTGAAGGTTTAATTGCTAAAAGAAAATTTGAGTTAGATACTAAAAAAATGAGTGATTCTGACAGAATTAATTACAAAAAATTAATTGACCATCTACAACTAAAATTAAGTTTAGCAAAAAAAGAAAATCGGGATTATATTAAATAAAAAAATTATGTTAACAACACAACAATTAGATGCAAATAAACAAAAGTTTATTGAAACAAATAATAAATATGAAATTTTCACACCAGAATTATTAGATTTTTTAGGTGATGGATTTTATATTTCACCAGCATCTCCCACATTGGAGATGTATGGTTGTTTTCCGGGTGGTTTATTAAATCATTTGATTAAAGCGTGTAAATACGCTGTCCAAATTAATGATTTATTACCTGAAACAATTAGACAAAATAAAGAATCCATTATTAAGTGTGTATTTCTTTCACAAATAGGTAAAGTCTTTTTATTTAAACCAAATGCAAGTGAATGGCATAGAAAAAACTTAGGTAAAATGTATGAATTTAACGATGATATTGTTTCATTAAGAACAGGTGAAAGATCTGCATATTATGCAATTAATTATGGTGTTAAATTGAAGGAAATCGAGTTCCAAGCAATCGTAAATTTGGATAAAGACGAAACCGATAAACAAGCTAAATTCTATTCAGAAGCATTAACAAATATTGTTAAACAAGGAATAGAATTGGCAATAATAGATGAAAAAGAACATGGAAAAAGAAGAGATTAAAGACTACATTAGTAAGTTACAAAATTTTGAAAGTCAATTAAAATCAGATGATGAAGAAATTGATTTAGGTTTTATAAGTGAATTAGATGATTTGTTATTAAAGTTAAATACTGACGTACAAAAAACTATGGTAACAAATTCATCAGCAATGGAAATTAAAGTTAAAAAAACACATCCAAATGCAGTTATACCATCATATTCAAAAGATGGTGATGCTGGTATGGATTTAACAATTACTGAAATAATTAATCAAACTGATGGAGATGTGACTTATGGATTTGGTATTGCCATGGAAATACCTAGAGGATATGTTGGACTGATATTCCCACGTTCTTCTGTTAGAGAATATGATTTATTATTAAGTAACGCAGTTGGGGTTGTAGATTGTGTTCCATCTGGAACAAAAATAAAAACTATTAATGGGGATATTAATGTTGAAGATTTATTTGAAAATATATCAATACCAATTTTATCATATAACGAAGAATTAAATTCAATAGAAACTGATATGGTTACAGATATGTGGATAGTAGAAAATAAAGATTTATTGAGAATTACCACAGAAGATGGAGATATTGTAGAATTACCACATGAAAAAGAAGTTTTTACTAAATCAGGATGGAAAAAAGTTTTTGATTTAACAGAAAATGACGAAATCTTAAGATTTATGTAAATATATCGTATTCTTTTACATTCTATTGGATATTTATTGTAATAGAATGTGGTTATATGTGTGAAAAACAAGAAAAAATATGCTTACAATGTAATAAAGAATTTTTAACAAATAGAGATCATTCAAAATATTGTTCAAATGAATGTAGAATCAATTCAATGTCAACAATATTAAATCCATTAAGAAAAAGAAAAATTATTAAATGTGAAGAATGTGATAAAGAAGTTGAGGTTCAAAATTACACTAAAAGAAGATTTTGTTCAATATCATGTGCAAGTAAGAATCAACAGAAAAATAATAATACTATAAAATTAAAAAAAAATAAATTTTCATGTGATCATTGTGGTAAAGAATATGAAACTTGGAATTATCGAAAAGTTTCTAAATTTTGTTCAAATGAATGTAAACACTTATCAGGTAGAATAAAAAGAAAATGTAATTCTTGTGATAAAGTATATATTAGTTCAAATTGGGAGGATGAAGGTTATTGTTCAAATGAGTGTAAGTCTAAATTTGTTGGTAAAAGAACATCTAAATTTGAAAAAGAAATATTTGAATTTTTAAAATTAAAAATTAAAAATTTAACAGTTGATTCAAATGGATTTATAGATTTAAAAATGAGAAAAACATTTCCTGATATTTTAATAAATAATAAAATATTAATTGAATGTTATGGTGATTATTGGCACTGTAATCCATTATTTTTTAATCCCGATTATTACCATAAACAAATTAGAAAAACCGCTAAAGAAATATGGGAAAATGATAATCAACGGGTTAAATTATTAACCGATAATGGGTATGAAGTTATTATAATATGGGAAAATGATTATAAAACAAAAAAAATAACATTAAATAAGATTAAAAATAAAGTAAATGAAATATACCAAAATAAAAAAAATTGAAAAAACTAATAGTAAACCAATTTATCATTTAACAGTAGAAAAAAATCATAATTTCTTTGGAAATAATTTATGTTTACATAATTGTGGTTATAGAGGTGAAATTAAAGCCACATTCAAAATAGTTACTGATAACGCACCATTTTTTAACAAATATGAATTAGGTGAAAGAGGAGCACAAATAATTATTTTACCTTATCCTCAAATTAAATTTATTGAATCCGAAACACTCTCTGATACTGAGAGAGGTACAGGTGGATTTGGTAGTTCTGGTAAATAAAAAATACATATATAAAGTATTCAGGTTTAACGCCATATTTATAAAAAAAGGATATGAATATGGCGTCTAAACCGCATACAGACAATGTTTACAAAGAGAAGAGAGTTCCTAAAACACCCCCAAAGTTTCAAATCACATTAGACGATAATCAAAAAGAAGTAGTCGAATTTATAAGAAATAATCAAATAACATTATTACTTGCCGATCCGGGTTGTGGTAAAGCACAACCATTAGATTCAAATGTTGTAACATCTAATGGTTATAAATTAATGGGGGATTTAATTGTTGGAGATAAAATAATTACAGAAAATGGTGATGAGACAACTATTTTAGGTATTTATCCACAAGGGGTTAAAAAGATAGTTAAAATAACATTAAATGATGGTTCTACCACAGAATGTTGTGAAGAACATTTATGGAGTGTTATAAAAAAGAAAAATTTGTATAATCAATTCCATAAAAAAAATGGAAAAGAATATATCAATACCAATTATTTGAAATATGAAACATTACCAACAAAAGAAATTATTTCAAAATTAAGTAATAATTATTATTTACCAAAACACAAACCTATTGATTTTTCAAAATCGGAGTATTTTAAAGATAACCATAATATAGATCCTTATTTAATAGGTGTATTATTAGGTGATGGGGGATTAACACAAAATTCCGTAATTTTATCTACAATTGATAAAGAAATATTAAATTCTGTTGATGAGATTATAAAAGAACATAATTGTTCATTAAAGAAAAAAGATTTGAAAAGTTGTGATTATCGAATAAATGGGGTTAAACAAAAAAATGAAATTTTAAATGAAATAAGACGATTAAATATTAATGTTGGTAGTAAAGAAAAATTTATTCCAAAAGAATACATTTTCACAAATATTGATAATCGTTTAAAATTATTAAATGGGTTATTGGATACTGACGGTACTGTAGAAAAAAATCAAAGAATATCCATAAGTACAAGTAGTTTACAATTAGCTAATGATATTTTATTTTTAATATTTTCATTGGGTGGTGTTGGTAAAATAAAACATAGAGAAAGTAAATATAAAAATAATAATGGTGATATTATTAAAACATCAATAAATTATAATGTATATCTTTATTTTGAAGATTATCATAAATTATTCACATTAACAAGAAAAAGAGAACGTTTACTAAATAATAAACGTAATGAATTTAAAAGAATAATTAAAAAAATTGAGTATGTTGGTGAAAAAGAATGTCAATGTATTTATGTTGATTCACCATCACATTTATATTTAACCGATAATTTTATTGTTACACATAACACAACAATAGCTCTTTATTATGCTTTAACTGAATTAAGGAAAAAGAATATTGAGAAAATTGTATTAACAAAACCAATCGTTGAAATTGGTAAAAGTATGGGATTTTTACCCGGTACTTCAGAAGAAAAAATAGAACCTTATTTACGTTCATTTATTGATAATATGGAAAAAATTATCGGTAAGTTAGAAACAGAAAAATTATTCAGAGAAGAAACTGTAATATTTGAACCAATACAATTTTGTAGAGGTGTTAGTTTTGAAAATGCATGTATTATTGCAGATGAAATACAAGGTGCGGTTTTACATGAACAAATATCTTTTATAACAAGAAAAAGTTCTTCATCAAAATTAATATTAATGGCAGATCCATTCCAAACTGATATTAGAAATACTGGTATTTTTGATTTAATTGAAATACTTGGTAATGAACCTGAAATCGGTATTAAAGAATTAGATGAATCATTCCAAAAAAGAGATCCATTAATACAGAAGATATATAAAAAATACAAAGCACATTTAGCTAAGTAATAAAGTAATTTTTGTACAATAAACCCATATCATTTATTATAGTGATATTGGTTTATTATTTACTTATATTTACACTAATACTATATTAGTCGACATGGAAATATATATTAGTATTGACGGGGTTATTAGAAACCTCATACAAAAATTCGACTACCACTACGTAGATTATTATTTAAACTCAGATGAAATCGGTGATAAACTTGATGTTGAAACTGGAGAAGTTATTGATTCAAATGATAGTAATTTTGAATATGGAATAAATTTACCTGTTCAAAATGATAATATATTAAATAGTTATAAATTTAAATCAAAAGAAGAATTTGAATATTTTTTATTCTTAGAATTTCCAATAGAAATCTTCGGTCATGCAGGTCTTAGTTACTCAACTGTGATAACAGATTTAAATAAATTAATTTCCTCAAATTTAGAACATAATATTACTTTAATTGGTTTGGATGAATTTGGTAAAGCAAAACCAGCAACATTATTTTTTCTATCTAAAAATGGTATAATGGCAAATAATATTAAGTTTATTAAATCAAATGAAATTGAAGATGCTTGGAAAAATTGTCATTATTGGATAACGGATAATAAAAAAATAATAGAAAAATGTCCTATTGATAAATTTGTCTATAAATTTAATACTAAATACAATGAATTCTTTACAATTGGAGAAGAAATAACTAAATTAACAGAAATAAAAGAAACATGGATCAATTTTTCAGAAAACAGTACTACATTGACTTCGACAAAATCATTGACAAATGCAAAATCACAAGAATAAATGATGATGACGCTGATAATAAAGATGAAGAAAAAGTACCTTCAGATTTAGAAATCAACGTTTTCAAATATGAAATGGTGAAAATGTGTTTAGATAGAGTCATCAATGACTTTCAAGAATCAGAAGACGACACATTATTAAAAGGATTTAAAAACGAAGACATATCCTTTCAAATTGCGATGAATAGTCTAATAAAAAGTGAAATTTTAATTGAATATATAGAAGATGATGAATAAAGAAGAACAAATACAAAAACTAATCGAAGCGATAGGTAGATTAGAGGGGGGTCAAAGTGTTACGTATTTTTTAACATATGACACAAAAAATAACCCAAGAGCATCAGTTAAACATATCTATGATATGGCTTTAACATTAAATAATAATGGATTCCCATCAAAAATCCTTGTTGAAGATAAAACATATGGTGGCGTACCTTGGTTAGGTGACGATTATTCTAAATTAGAAGTCGTATCTATTAAAGAAGACAGACCAGAAATTAAAATTGATGACACTATTGTCGTTCCTGAATACTATTCAAATGTTTTACAACAACTGACTAATGTTAAATGTAGTAAAGTAATGTTAGTTCAACAAAAAAATTATATTTTTGAAACATTACCAGTTGGTAGTAGATGGATTGATTTTGGATTTGACAGGGTAATTACTACAACAGAAGAAAGTAAAAAATATATTTTACAAAACTTTCCGGAAGCATTAGTGTTCATTATACCACCAATAATTGGTGATAATTTCACACCTTCAGAAAAACCAATAAAACCATTGGTAGCGATTAATTGTAGAGATAGAGTCATCCATAGAAGATTAATATCTGAATTTTATCTTAGGTATCCACAACTTAGATTCATCACATTCAGAGATATGGTTCAAATGAATTATAAAGACTTTAGTGAAGCACTAAAAGAATGTGTTGTATCATTATGGGTGGATAACGAATCTACATTTGGTACATTTCCTCTTGAATCATTAAAAAGTGCTGTTCCTGTTATTGGTAAGATACCTGATACAGAACCAGATTGGTTAGGAGAAAATGGTATGTGGACAGATGATACCAATAAATTGGTAGATATTTTAGGTACTTTCTTATTATCTTGGTTAGATGGTATTGATTTAACTGACGAAGTTAAAACTAAAATGAAAGATACTTTATTACCATATGATACACATGTGACACAAAATAACATATTATCTATTTTTGGATCAATAAAAAATAAAAGAAAAGAAGCAATCGAAAAAGGGATTGAAAATATAAATAAAGAAACAATATAATGGAGAACAAGAATATAACAGTACTTTTAGCAGTACACAAAATAGATGAAGATTATAAAGAAATGTTAACAATTGCAATTGATTCTATGAACACATTTTATAATGATGTTAAAGTTTCAATTATTTGTCCAGCAGACATTAAAAATGAAATAACCAAAATAGATTTTGGACAAAAATTAGAAATCAATTATATCGTTAATTTAGGTAAAACAGATTTTTGTTCACAAATTAACAAAGGTATTGAAACATGTGATACCGAATGGTTTGCAATATTGGAAATTGATGACATATTTAAACCAATATGGTTGAAATCAATGAATGAACATATTAACACATATACAGATGTTGATGTATTTCTTCCAATCATTAAAGATGTTGATAAAGATGGTAATTTTTTAAGTTTTACGAATGAATCATCTTGGGCTTATGGTTTTACAGATCAACAAGGTTATATTGATAATGGTACATTGTTAGAATTCCAAAATTATCAAACTAGTGGTGGTCTTTATAGAACAAAAACCATTAAAGAAAATGGGGTGTTTAAAGAAAACATGAAACTAACATTTAGTTATGAATTTTTACTAAGATTAACTAATAATCAAGTTAAAATAATGACAGTTCCACGTATTGGTTATCAACACGTGAATTTAAGAGAAGATTCATTATTTTGGTCATTTGAAAATGAAAAATTAACTGAGGATGAAGTTAAGTTTTGGATAGATTCAGCTAAAAAAGAATTTTTCTTTAAAAATAAACGAGAAATTAATTATGTACCAGCTTAATGCCAAAAAAAAGAACCCAAAAAGAGTATTTTGGGGTTGAACAAGAAGAAGCGGTAGTAAGATATCTAGAATCTGAAGACGAAACTGAAAGGAATAAGATATTCAATGAATATTTAAGAGAACCCCTAATTATAATGATCGAATCAATTATTCGACGCTATAAATTATATAGAAAAGGTATATCATTTGATGAAAATCATACCGATACATGGTCTTTTCTAATTACAAAATTAAACAAATTTGATCATACCAAAAATACGAAGGCGTATTCGTATTTTGGTACGATTTGTAAAAATTACTTGATGGGTGCAATTCAAAAAGACACCAAAGAAAGTAATAGAAGTATATCATATGAGGACATTTCTTCTGAAATAGAGGAAAGTCCTCATTTATCATATACAATAGACCATGAAGACGTTGATTATTCTGATATTATTACAAAATTAGTGGTAGAATTAGAAGAATTCATGGAAAATGAAGAAATGAACGAAAATGAAAAAAAATTAGGATACGCATTACTTGAAATTTTTACCAATTTTAATAAAATATTTCAAATTGGTGGAGGTAATAAATTTAATAAGAACCTAATACTTTTATCATTGAGAGAAATGACATCTTTATCAACAAAAGAAATAAGATTATCATTAAAACGTTATAAAAAAATGTATAATGGTATATTAGAAGATGTCATAAAATAAAAAAACATCTATTTATTAGTATGGCAAACAAAAGAAATATTATATCATTAGATGTTGATTCTGCATTGTCTTTAATGCAAGAAATTTATAATGATATTGTTGAACAAAAAAATACAGCATCATTAATTATGAAAAAAATGCTTGCATTTATGAAAGATGCTGAGGATATGAGTATGATTGGACCTGTAATTAAAGAACAACAAAAAATCCTTAATGAATGTGCTGAAAAGAAAATATCATTAGTTAAATTACAAAGTGTTTTATTAAAACAAACACAAGGTCAAGGTAATGGTGGAGGACCAATTGGTAAACTTACATTATCTGACGAAGATAGAGCTATATTAGATAAATTAGTTAATGATGATGATAAAGGAACATCAAAAACAACATATTCAATATAATGAGTGATACAAGAAGTGTAAAAAATAAAATACAATCAAAATTAGAGGCCATCAAAAAAATTAATGATGACCCCAATGCCTTTGCAAATAGTTTAGAAGATAAATATCTTAAAGACTTACCATCAACAGATCAATTATTAGGTAAAAAACTAGGTCAATTTGGTCAAACAAATTCAAAAAAAACCAATAATAAAGATATTTTTGGTGAATTAATGGATATTGCAAATGGTTTTTTTGGTAACAATAATAAACCTGGTGGGAATGATAAAACTTCAATAACTGGTCAGTTAAAGAAATATGCAATGAGTGCAGGGAAAACGACATTAGATTCTGCGAAACAAATAGTATCTAGTAATGTTGAGAAAGTTTTTTTTGCTGGAGATGGTATTTGTGGTACATTAACATCTATTAATATTGATCAATTAACAATTACACCTAATGAATTTGATCTTTTAAAAATGTTTACTGTTGACCCTTCATCTTCATCAGGTCAGATAATGTATGAGGCAACATCACCAAATAAAGGTAAATTAAAATTAAATAGAGATTTTTATACATCATTTACAAGTGGTCCTTACCAATTTAATACAAATAATAATAAAACTTTATTTACTGCAAATTGGAGTGCACCAAATCAGTATTTTATTGTTTCAGGTCTAACACAAGAAAATACAAAACCAAAAGTAAGTGAATTTTTTTCGGATTATTACTCTTCAATTGAATTACCCGATTTAAAACATATTGCAAAAACTGCAATGTTAATGACAATACAAGGTGATGGTACAGAACCTTCTTTTTTCTTAGATGGTATGAATGAGATACAAAGAATAATTAAAAAATTGTTCGCAGTATGTGGTTCACCAAAAAATAAAAATAAGTTAGAAAATCAACATAACATGTTTGATGAAAACGAAGAAGATATCGAAGCTTATTTTAATTTTGATGATGTTGAAGGTATTGATTTAGATGATGAAGATACAAGAAAAAGAAGAGTTTTAAAATTTGCAGATTGTAATAATTTTGAAGTTCCAGTCAATGGAAAAATGATTGAAGATTTTGTTTATTATATAAATAAAAAACCATTAAATACTGCAATAAATGAGACATTCTCAAAAGTTGCAAATGATGCTGCAGCACAATCAGAAGGGAATTTATTACCAATTAATTTTAATTTAAATTTACAAAATTTATTTATATTAAACATACCAAAGGCAATAATCACTTCAATATTATCACCAAAAATTATTTATCCAATTGTTTTAATGTATAAAGTAATTAAAAATAATTTAGGTTCATTAGATTTAAAAAGTTTAATGAAAAAATTATTTAAATTATTTAATGGAATAATTACTGATTTATTTTGGTTATTTATAAGAACATTTTGGAAATTAGTTAAAGCGGATTTATTAAAATTTTTATTAAAAACAGCACAAAAAATTATTAAAGGAAAAAATAAAAGATATTTGGTCATTATAAGTGCACTGATTTCATTTTTATTAAAAGTTTTAGAAACTGGATTAGATAATTGTTATGACTTATTTAATGCAATTATAACTGCAATTAATACTGCATTGGCAGTAAACGGATCAAACCAAGTACCTAATTTATTATTACTATTTGCAGACAAACAACCGGGTTTTAGTCCTGAAAGAGCAAGTATGAATATATCAGAAAGAATGTCAGCAGCAGGAATAAATATGGGTCCAATTTATGGGGAAAGTAGTAATCTTCAAGCAATGGTAAAATCAATTATTGATGGTCATACAGAAGAAAAAGATATGAATGGTTTTACAAAATCAACAAATACTTTACCGATTATTGTTGCAACACCATCTGGACCTGGTACAATTTTACCTGGTATGATGACATTAGCGGGAAAATCAATGTAAAATGGATAAGAAAAAAATAATTGATATTGTAGAAAATATCCAAGATAGATCAAATAATGATTTGTTTTTAGTAAAAAATGAATTATTTGATGAATTTAATAAAACAAAAGAACTAATTATAGATCTAACAAGACATCTTGATAGTGTTGAGGAATTGTATAATAAAGTTAATAATGAAATAAGTAAACGAACTGGTAAATAATGAAAATAATAGATATTGCAATTTGTGTTGATAACGTAGACCCATTGGGTATTGGGAGAATACGTGCAATTCGTTATAATGATTATATTGGTGAAAAAGAAAAGGCAATGGATTATACTCCTTGGGGAGATAGAGATCCATTTATATGTCTACCATTCTTACCACCAACAATTAATTTTATACCATCAAAACAACAAGCAGTTAAACTTATTAATTATAACACAACAAAAGAAACTGTTAACCAAGAATATATACCAGGACCATTTACAACATTACATGATTTTAATAGTCAAACATATTCACAACAAGTTGAAAACTTATCATATGGTGTGACATATAAACATAGTCCAGCAATATTTGATACTAACGGTAACTATGTTAATAAAAGAGCAGAAGGTGCTCACCCAAAAAATACTGATAATGCTTTATATGGAAAAGATGGTTCAGATATTTTATTCACAGAAAATGGTATCGTATTAAGAGGAGGTAAATTACTATCCAAAGGAGCAGCAAGTGTTGTTGATAAAAAAACCCTATTATCTCAACCAATATTAGGATCAAAATATTCAAAATTATTCTTGAAGAAATTCTCAAAAACAATGGAATTAGTTCAAGAAAAAACAAATGAAAGTAATGTTGAATCTGGTATAATTAAATATGTTGTTGAATATGATGTAGATGATTTATTAACCCCAACAAAAATTAATTTTTATTTATATAAAATAGATCAAAATAAAGCTGTAGGACCGACTTATTTAACAACTAATTTCAATGAATACACACCAATAACCAGTGGAACTAGTAAATTTATAACAACACCATCAGGCACCACAACATTTTCAGTACCTTTAGACCCAGCAGATGGTGACCTAATAAAAATATCAACAATTGAAATTAGACATATAATTAGTTTATTACATGATTATGGTTTAAAACAAACATTAACCGATTCCAAATTAAGTACTCCTGAAAATAGTAAGTATTTAAATGAAGATTTACACCCATTCTATTTTAGACCAACATATGAATTTGTTCATAGAAATGGTTTAACTGATACAGAAAAAAATAATAGAACCAATATTTTAAGTAATATTGAAGTTTCTAAAGTCGGACCAACAAATGGTTTAATATGGTCTCAACAATCTGTTAAACCAAAAACTAAAACAAAAGAAAAAACAATAGAATACGCCAAAATTAATAATAATTCACCGGAACAAAGTTTTGGAACTTTAGTATCTGATAGAATTTATTTTTTATCTACAGATACCAATGAAACAAATAAACCTATTGATTTCAATAATTTAAACACATATGATTATACTCAAAGTGATTATATTGAAAAAATAGAACCAAATACATTTGCAACAGTAAGAGGTGAAAATTTAATTAAATTAATATATGCGATGATTAACTTATTATTAAGTCATGAACATAATTTACATGGTCCATTAGTTAAAGGTGACCCTAATTATGATAAGTTAATTAAATTAGTTGAAACAATTGAAAATGATCTTTTAAATAATTCAATTAGAATCAACTAATTGAGATATTTATAATAAAAAAGATGTCATATTTTCGTTCATATTTTGAAAAAAACAATACAATAATTAAAAATTCTGATGTCAACACATCAAAATTTCCAGCTACCGAATTATACTATGGTAATGGATTTTCTAAATTCATTTTTAAAGTAGATTTAACCGATTTAAAATACAAAATAGATAATAATGATTTTGTAATAGATTCTAATACAAAACATTATCTTAACATGACCAACACAATATTTGGTGATGAAACAATGAGAAATGAAATCAAAAATACTGGTAAACAAAGAACCAGCTCATTTGATTTGATTATATTTCAAATAGATGAATATTGGGATGAAGGTACAGGTTACGATTACGAATATACTGCAGATATTTCAATAGATAATCACACATATGATATTAAACCATCTAACTGGTATAATAAAACAACATTAAGTGGTTGGACAACACCTGGTATCTATGATACAAACCCAACAATTATCAATACTATTCATTTTGATAACGGAAATGAAAATATAAATGTAGATATCACATCTTATATTAATAGTATTTTAACTGGTGATTCTACAAATTATGGATTAGGACTTGCATTCTCAGTACCATATCAAAGTATAACTAACTCTCTTGAACAATCTGTTGCTTTCTTTACAAAATATACACAAACGTTTTTTGAACCATTTGTTGAAACAATTTTTGATGATAGAATAGATGATGATAGAAATTTATTTATAGAAAATAGTCCCCAAAATTTATATTTATATGTAACAAAAGGAACTAATTTTTATGATTTAGATTATCTTCCTACTGTTGATATTTTAGATTCATCAAATACCCCAATCCCAACACTTACTGGGTTAACTACAACAAAGATAAGAAAAGGTATTTATAAAGTCACATTTGGTCTATCAGGTCAGATTTGTGATGGTAGAAGATTCTTCTATGATAAATGGAAATCATTAAGTTTAGATGGTATATCAATTAACGATGTAACACAAAAATTTATTCCAAATCCATACTCAGCAAATTTCACAGTTGGTACTAATCAAACAGAACTACAAAGATATTCAATACAATATTTTGGAATCAAACAATCTGATAAAATAAAACAAGGTGATATAAGAAAAATTGTCGTTTCATTTAGATCAATAGATGTACCAAAAACACAATTATTTAAAGAAGTTTATTATAGACTTTTTGTGAAAGAAGGTCACACTGACGTTATTGTTTACGATTGGACACAATTAGATGTAACCAACGAAAACTCCTTCTATTTAGATACCAATTATTTAATTCCAAGAGAATATTATATGGAATTTAAAGGTCATACACATACAGAAGAAATTTATTATAAAGATCAAATAAAATTTGAGATTGTATCAGAAAAATAAGTATTTATATATTATGAAAAGAAAAATTAAAATTAGTGAAGCTCAATTAAAAAGAATTATTTCTGAACAAATTGAAAAAGAAAAAAATGATGGTACATATATGGTTCTATCTAATTTAGTTAATTTGAAAAATGATATTGAAAAAATATTGAATTTTAAACATCATCCAGGTTTTGATAAATTAATCACTGGTGAACATGCTTGGGCCGCAGACCATATCACAACATCAAAAGATGATATTGAAGAAGTTGCAAACTTTATGGAAGGTTATTTTGAACAACAAAATTTAAATGAATCAAAATTTGATTATAAAGTATATCACGATACATATACTTCCGCAATAAATTCAGCATTGGAATATGCTGAAGCTAGAGGTTATGAATATGATAAAGATGAAACAGCAACTAAAATAGGTTTTGGTCCTGCTAGACCAAGAAATGGTAGAACAAATAGATTTACTATCACCCTTTTCAAAAATGGTAGAGAACAAAGAAAGGCATTACAAATACAAGTAACTGACTTGGGTAAAAAATACGAACTAAACGCATATATTAATTAATAAAATATGAAAATAATAATAACAGAAGAACAATTAAGATCAATCCTTAATGAAAAAATGGATAGTACTTGTTGGGAGGGTTATAAAATGGTTGGTAAAAAAATGAAAAATGGAAAAGAAGTTCCTAATTGTGTTCCTAAAAATAAAACAATAAACGAAGACAATGAAGAAATGGAAATAGATGAAGCAAAACACAAACCAACAAACTCAAAATTATGGGCTAGTTGTTTAGCGTGGGCAAGATCTAAATACAAAGTCTGTCCAAGTGCATATTGTAATGGTGCTGCTGCTAAAAGATATAAATCTAAAGGTGGTGGATGGAGAACAGTTAAATAATATAAACAATGAAAATATTAGTTAATAAAGAAGATTTTAATTACATTCAAGAATCTTTAGAATCTGGTGAGGTTTTAAAAGAAGATCTTAATAGATGGTTTAAAGAAAAATGGGTTGACGTTAGCAAAAAAGTTAATGGAAAACATCCACCATGTGGAAGAAAGAAGGCGGCAGATGGAAGTTACCCAAAATGTAGACCATCCAAAAAAGTTTCAAAAGAAACGCCAAAAACAGCTAATTCATATACAAAAAAAGAAAAAAAGGCAATGACGAATCAAAAAAGAAATGCAGAAAAAGATCACCCAAAAAGTGGTACTGGTAACTCACCTAAATTAACTCATTATAATGAAGAAATTATAAGTAATATTACAAATTTAATTTTAAAAGAAATACATTCATTAAATGAATTTGATGAGAATAATGATATTATTTTTGAAGATGAATTTGGTTCTGTTCAAAATACTAATTTCATTCCTGATGAATTATTGAATGAAGCAGAATATAAAGGAAGAAAAGTTCAGTTAGGTAAACCATTTTTAACACCAAATGGACCCAAAAAACGTTCTGTTTATGTTAAAAATGAAAAGGGTAATGTTATAAAAGTTAATTTTGGTGACCCAAATATGAGAATTAAAAAACATATCCCATCACATCGTAAATCATTTAGAGCAAGACACCATTGTGATACTGCTAAAGATAAAACCTCTCCGAGATACTGGAGCTGTAAATTTTGGTAAATTATGGCATTTGTTTATAGAATAAAAAATATTTTAAATAGATGTTCCAGAATTAAATATTTTACCTTGTGAGGGAAATGTATCAAGAAAAGATGATAATACTTGTGGTTTATTAAAATCAAAACTTAAAGATAAAGATAAAAACCCATCAGGTCATCACAGATGTTGGGCAAGTTTTAATAACCCAAAAGACGAACTTTGGAAGATTAGTAAAGAATTGTTTGAATCTGATGCTGTCATTTTTTTTAGTTCAATAAGATGGGGACAAACCAATATGTATTATCAAAATTTAATTGAAAGATTAAATTGGATAGAAAATATTAGGACAACTTTAGGTGAACAAAATTTAGTTAAAGATATTGAAACCGGTTATATATGTGTTGGTCAAAATTGGAATGGTGAAAATGTTAATAACCTTCAAAAAGAAGTACATAGATTTTACGAATTCAAACCAAACAATGACTTATATTGGAACTGGCAATACACAAAAGATGTGGAAGATGAATCACAAAAATCTTATAAAAATTCACATAGTAAATTCATAAAAGACACTAAATTACCTAATAATAATTTATGAAAATAATTATAACAGAAGAACAACTAAAAACATTAACCGAACAATCTCACCAAGATTATCTTAAATGGAAACGTAAAAATGTAACGTTACGTGGTGTTAATGAACTCGGTAAAGAAAATAATGCGGGTGGTAGATTTGGTTCAGGATTATATACTGCATTTCTAAGTAATAAAAGTATGGCAAACAAATACGGTAAAGTTTATTTCGTATTAAATGCTATTCCAAAAACACCAAAAGTTGTTCATGATGCAAATTTGGCAGAAATCTTTCTTCAAAATGTAATTAACAATTGGTGTAAAGAACGCAATATGTCTTATAATCCAACTGAATTTTTTAATCAAACTGATATAAGAACTGAAATGTTAAATTTAGGTTATGATGGATTGGTAATTAAAGGTAGAGAAATGGTTAATTATAATCCACCGGATAATATAAAATATTTTAAATACGAACATCAATTAAAAAATTATTACGATCAATTACCTAATAAAATATAACTTCCACACCACATTCATGTAACATGTCTATGCTACGTTTCTGGTGTTCATCCCACATATCTTTATTTGTAGTAGTACAAACCCTTTTACAATATACTTTTTTAATACCTGAATTAATTATTCCTCTTGCACAATCCATACAAGGAACACCAGATGTGATATAAATTGATGAATCTTTTATTGGTGTTCCAACTCTTGCCGCATTATATATTGCATTACGTTCAGCATGTTCCATCCAGAAGTACTTTTCAGGTCTTTCCTGACGTTCTTCTTTCGTATCATCCAAACCCCTTGGAAACGAATTATAACCCGTAGAAAGTATCTCCCTGTCACTCCCAACGATAACCGCACCTATCTGTGTATTAATATCTTTTGATTTTACTTTTACTTGTTCTGCAATACTTAAAAAATATTCATTCCATTCCATTACATTAATTTTTGTTTTGTTATATAATGTATTCTATTATTTGAATACATATCGAATCTTTTTGCTTCTTTTTTTTCTATTAGTTTACTCATATCCATAATGTGTTTTTGATTTTTTATATCAATACCACAAAGAAACATATCTTTTCCATATTTCTCATATGTCGTTTCTCTAATATACTTTCCTTCATCATCCATTATAAGATGTTTTATTATTTCTGTTTTGTTTGATTTACATTCAATTCCACGTTCTTCAATTAATTTTTGTAAAACATCTAAACGTAGTTTTTCATATTCAATTTCTCCCATAACACAAATATAATAAAAAAAAATTATTAAGCAAAAAATAATTTATTAGATTTAGATATGTTTTCAGAACCCCACATTGGTTGAAGATTATCCAACGACCAACATTTTTTAAACTCCTCATCATTTATATCTTTAAAATTAAATGATGTTATTGGTAATTTATGATCAACATGCCATTCACCATAATTATCCCATGTCATCTCATCCGTAAATTTTTTTTCCAAATGTTCTATCAAATCCTTCGGTTTATAACCTAATATATCAAAATAATGTCCATATTTTTTTATGTTATTTTCTTTTAGAACAATATAAATTGCTGTCCTAAAATTACCAATTAATTTATATAACGGATCATTTGATTTACGCGTTTTTTCATAATTACGTTTTGTTTCTTTTATTTTTTCGTAATTATTTTTTCGATATTCTTTTAGATAATTTTTTCTATATTCTTTATTATCTTCATACCATTCTTTTTGTTTTTTACTAACATATTCTTTATTTAATTCAATCCATTTTTTATTTGCAATTTTTTTTCCACCAAGATCTAATCTTCCAGAATTTCTCATTTTAATATTATTTTCTTTTAATATTAATAAAACTCTTTTTTTAGGTAAATCATATTTTTCAGATAATGTGTTTGAACTTAAAAAATTATCAGTATAATCTTTTATTAAATTTTTCAACCCTTCTTCGGTAATTTCTTTTTTCTTCATAATAAACAAATATAATATAAATACACCAAAAAATCAATTGTCAATTAAAAGACATAAAAAAACCTTCGATTTCTCGAAGGTTTTTTATTTTGTTTTTTATAAGATTATCTTAATGTGTCATTGTTAAACACTTGAATACCTCTTACGGTAATAACCCCGAAGTAGCGGTTATTGACCATTTTTTTCGCGTATCTAGTCATGATACCTTTAATCGGTGTCATAGTGAACGGATTAAACATTGTTGGGGTAAGTTGCAATGGCACGTATGGTGCGTATATGTAACCACTATCTAACAATGATTTACCTTTATGTCCAATTAACACTTTGTTAGGTGGGAAGTATGGATCACGATAAACTTGATAACGACCACCTAAAGTACCAATTTTCTCGATACCCATGTTGTATTGATCTTCTTCAGGAGATGCGTTTGAAACGTGGAAGTACTCTAAATCATCGAATACTGCAGAAACTTCTGATGAAACAACGATCCAGTTAGCACCACCTCTTAAAGTAGTTTTATGGATTTGAGCTGATAACTGATTGATTTTTGTAATCAATGTTTGGTTCCAGTCTTTTTGAGTGTAACCTTGTAAAGTAGCACCGTTAGCACCACCATATCTCCACTCATTGTAATCCCATTTAGCATTCCATGCTGCACCTTTTCTCAAATCACGAAGGATTTCACGGTCAACTTCTGCTGCAATTTGTTCAGATAATAAAGCGGTTAATTCAGCTTCAGCATCAATGTTATGGAAAGCACTTACGTCTTGAGCCAATTCAGGAGACCATGATGCTCTTAATTTTCTTTCTGTTACAGAAACAGTTACAGATTGCAAATCAAAAGATACCTCACCAATTTGATCTTCAAATTCCAATGTATCGTATACTCTATAACTTAGTGAAAAATCAGATAATGTGAAACCTGTACCTGGTACTATGTTAGTGAAACCAGTTGTAGTGTAGTTTTGCATATCCACTTGAACATACATTGTACCTTGTTGGTTTACAGTATCAACATAATATTGACCACTTGATTGTGTTGGGAATGTTGAAGTTAATTTTTGACCGTACTCAACAATACCTTTACCATATTTTTGTGTAACGATAGAGAAATTTCTTGATAAAGAACCTTGATAAGTATTTGAACTTAAAGAACCACCAATGAAAATTTCCATAGATGCTAAGAATTCTTCTGTGTCCATAATGTTACCATTTGGACCGATTAATTGACCTTCACCTGTTGTAGTGAAACCAGTAAATGCTAACACTATGTAAGGTTGTGCACTTGTACCTGTTATACCAGTAAGTGGTAATGAACTAACTACACCATTACTAAAAGTAACTGCAGATGCTGGTACAATACCAGTGATTGCAGAATATTGACCTTTAGAATAGTCATATAAACTTGAATTAGCATCGTTACCATCACCGTTAGTGTAAAAACGATCATATAAATTTTGTGCTTGGTTTAAGTAACCTTCGTTCCATGTAGAAGAAGTACTTGGATAACCGTAAGGGTGGTAGTGTGAGTTTGGTCCTGTTAAAGGATCAGAATATCTATCTTGTATTTTTGGAATGAAGAAGAACAATTTACCAATTGGTAAGTTCATTGCCTGTACAGATACGATATCATTCGCTAATAATTTAGAGAATACACGTCTGATGATAGGGAATACAACAGTTTCAAAAGAACCTGATGCATCTGCAGTCGCTGCTTCGTTTATCAAATATGACGCTTGGTTTTCGTATAATTGCGCCACGTTTTCTCTTTGATGACCATCAAGACCCTCTAAGAATCCTAATGAGTCCCATTTGCTGATGGTATCTTCTTTGATAACTCTAAGGTGTTTTAACCCTATATTACCAACCATACCTGATTCTAATAATGCTCCCATTTTAATTGTTTTTTAATTTTTGTTTTATTTTTATTTATTTTTATTTTAATTTTGACATTAAATCTTTCATTCTCTTGAATTGTGGATTTTCATATGCTTTTGCTTCTGATAATACATTCGTAGAAGAAGATGTTGGTGTCATAGAGATTTTTTCTACTACTGCTTCACTAATTGGTTTTTTGTCAGTTAATTCAGTTTCGATTATTCTAAACAAATTTTTTGATTCGTTTATTGAAGAAATTGAATCAAATCTCTTAATAATATTCAATTTCTCTTTTTTAGTTGTTGTTTGTTCGGTAAATAAACATGTCATGTGTGCAAGATTAGCGTTGAATACTGCAACCTCGTTAAGTTTGTCTTTGAATAAAACTAAAGCTTTCTTATACTCAGCGTTTTGTTTTCTTAATTTACTAATTTCTTCGTTCATTTCGTGACGACCAGCTTGATACGTATATTTTTGTCTTGGTCCTCTTACTCCATTACCGAATGTTCTTGATGCTTCATTTTGATCACCTTCTTTACCTTCGTCATCAAGTTCAATTTCATAAACAGTTTCGTCTGTTTCGTCCATTGCTACTGAATGACCAGGTCTCATTTTTGGTTGACTTGTTTTTTTAGAATAAGGATCACCATTTTCGTCCATTGCTACTGAATGACCTTTTTCTGATTTTAATTTACCAGTAACTTTCTTAGAAAATGGTTCATCATTTTCGTCAATTGCAACTGAATGTCCAGGTCTCATTTTTGGATTACCAACTTTTTTATCGAATGGATCATGGTCTTCCGTTGAAGGTTTATTAAAAGTTTCACTATGTGAACCAGCTCCTTTTCCAGTAATAACTGAATGTCCAGGTCTCATTTTTGGATTACCAACTTTTTTATCGAATGGATTATCGTTTTCAGCCATATCGTGCTCCCAATTTTCATCCATTTCACCTTCATCATCTAATTTGATAATGTAATCTGACTCACCATCATTAAATTCAATTTTGTTTCCATCTTTTTTAACTACAATACCATCTTCTGGTTTCATTGCTTTAAAAACTTTCAAAACTTCATCATGTGATGCACCAGTCATGTCCATAACATCTGAATCATCTGAATCATCTGAATCATCAATTGATGGTTCATCTTCTTCACCTTCTTCGTCTAAAGAATCCTCATCATTTCCATAATCATCTGAATCATTATCAGGTTCTTTATCAAGGTCTTCATCATTTTCAGTATCGTCACCTTCATTACCATCTGTATCATCTACATCTGTTTCATCTGTGTCGTCTGACATATCATCTGTTTCCTCTTCGTCAGGATTCGTATCAACATCGTCATCTGCTTCTGTTGTTACATCTTCCTCTTCTTCCATACTTTCTTTAAGTAAATCTTTTAATTCTTGTTTCATGGTAGATTCAAGTATTCCTTTTGCGTTTACTTTTACTGCATCTTCAAGATTTTGTACTTGAAGTAAAGCTTGTTCTAAAATGGATTTTTGACTCATTTGTATTTTTTATTTTATTATAAATATTATGTTTTTTTGAAAAACTATTTTTTCTCTATTAAAATCAATAAAAAAGTGGTTATTTTGATAAAAAATTATTTAAATTACCCATTAATTTTTTCATGCGATCGTCTACCGCAGGTTTTTCTCCTTCAGATTCTTGATATTGGTCTCTTTCAGATGGATCTGCAAAAATGTATGCACCAGGTGTAGATGGTGATGATACTAAGTCAAAACACACTAATTCAAAATCATCTTGAACTATGTTTTGTCCTTTAACATTCTTTAATGAACCAACACCGCGTGAAGAAATACCAAGTGTTGCTCCGTTCATTAATAACATTGCAGCTTGGTCACCCTTGGTACTAACAATGCCCATTTTTTTCCAACCTGGTGATGTGAATAATTTAATTTTCCCCATTAACATTTTTCCATCCCACCATGTTTCCAATATTGAATGTGAAACTCTATCTAAGTCGATAAGTGAAGAATTTCCAGTCCAATGACACTTACCATTACTTCTAACATAATACGTATGGTTTGGAACGTCAACAGAATAAACATAGTCATCGAAATCTTCTTCAGTAACTTTAAGACTACGATTGTCTAAATATATCCCATTTGTTTTTGATAATGTTAAAAACCACATGTCTTTGGTATTTTCACCTTTTATTAGACGTTTTTTACCATTATCTTCAATAATAAACCTATCTTTATTTCTTATTTCTTTTCTAATATTTCCAGACTTACCTGTTTTTATTAGAATTTCTTGCAAATCATTAATTAATTTTTCTGATGTTGAAAATATATCAGATTGGTTGTATTTTCCAATAGTTCTACCGTCTCCTAATTTAAACCATTTAATAAGGTTTTCTAAATTTTCAGGTGATTGATTTTTTAAGATTTCAGGGATATATTTTTGATGTGATTTTCCCAAAGGTTTTAAAAATTTCCACAATCGTCTATCATTAATTATAAATGAAGTTGTACCATTTTTTTTAACATATTTTTTTACATTAAACGGTAAAAAAGATAATAATCCCTCAATTAATTCTGTAGATTCTTCTTTTTTTTGCGAAATACCAACAATATAACCATTATCGGATGATTCATAGTAACATGTTTCACCATTTGAAAGAATTGATTTTCTTTTTTTAACGCTACTTAAACCAACATGTCCTTCAGATAAATATATACCCATAAACCACATAAAAACATCCATAGGTATATATAAATCTTTTTTATATAAAAATTTAACATCTTCCTCACATCTTATATCAAATTCATTTTCTAAAACCCCTTCCAATTTAAAATATTCATTTTTCAAATCATTTACTTTACTTACTTTAGGTATATAAAAATTTGAAAGTTTATTATTTTGATTAAAAGATTTTAAAATTTCTTCTGATGTTATAAATGAAAATTTTTTATTGTTTATAACAGGAAATTTATGGTTAGGAGTTACTAAAGTATTAATGTTACGACCATATAATCGAATCATCTTACCTTTATATTTTTCTTTTACCGTTGAATAAATTTTTTTGTTCTCTTGAACACCATTTTCATTTAATGTGATAATTTCTTCAAACTCACTTAAATTTTGGATATTTTTCCAACCAGAGGTTGTTAAAATATCAACATCACCCGTGTGACATGAAGGGTGATTTAATTCATTTAAAGCACTACCTTTTTTAATTACAGATTGATATTTTTCGTTTTCCCTCTTTAATAATACTTCGGGATAAATTCTACCATTCTTATTTGGTGTATCATATTTTTGTAGCACAGCATAAAGGATAAGGTCTTCTGAATAGTCCAAATCCTTCATTTCCTGTATAATCTTAGTATTTTCTTTAGGAGATACGTATCCTGCATCGTATTCGATTAAAAGGATTCTATTATCTTTATATGTTGTATTCTTATCCATATCCTAATAAATATTAGAATATTTCCATTTATACCCATTAGCAGATAATCTTTTTTCTTTTAATACCTTCATTTATAGTTTGTTATTACTATAAATATGTCGATATTCTTATTATTTCTTAGTTTTATGAAAATTGAACAATTTTTTATCGCTAAAACTATTGTCAATAACGGATTCTAAGATATTTTTGATTTTATTTTTTGTGTCTTTTGATTTAACATCAAAATGTGAATTAACAAATAAAGTTATTTCCAAATCCATAAAAGATCTTTTTTCTAATTTTATTCCTTTAGTCCTCACATCCAAATCTACAATACATTGTTGTTTAAAATATTTATCTTGTAAGTCTCCAATGTATTCTTTTACTCTTCTTCTTGTTTTAAAAATACAACTATCAAAATCTTCCATTTCTTCTGGTTGTACCCATGCATTAAAGGATAAATAAATTGTTTTTAAGTTCTTAAAGTCTACTGTACCATAACCTATCTTTACGTTATTATAATACCCTAAAGGTATATACTTTCCTGTCTTCATTAATTTTACACATATTTTATATTCTGTTTATTGTTAATAATAAATTTAAACAAAATATTTCATAGTACAAAATTTATTATTATATTTGCAGTAATTATTTATATTATGATTATAATTGACGTAACAAAAGAAAAAAGTATTGATGCTGCATTGAGAACTTATAAACAAAAAGTTCAAAAGACAAGACAACTTCAGGATTTAAAAAATAGAAAGGAATATATTAAACCTTCTGTTGAAAAGAGAGATAGTAAGTTAAGGGCAATACATACTGAGAAAATAAAAAATGGTCTTAAATAAGACCATTTTTTAATTGTGTTAATCTGTAATAATTATGTTTCGATGTATCCATCGTTTTAATTTCTTCCTTCACTTTATCAAGTGAGTTTTTTAATTCGTCAGTAGATGATTCTTTTAATAAATTTTCAATTTGTAAATTAATAGATTCTTTTAATTCAGTAGTTTTGTTTGTTAATTCTTCTTGTGATAAGGATAAAATAGTTTTTAATTCATCTTTTTCGCTTTCGCTCAACGTGTTATCATAAAGTACATTAAAATTATTTGCTAAAACTGAGTGTAATAAAGTTTCGTTTTGAACATATTTTATACCGGTATTTTCAACAACATTTTTCTTAATTAATAAATAGTCTACAAGTTTTTTCTTTGATATTACTTTTTTATCAATGTTTAATAATGAATCTTCCTCACATAATATATCTAAACTATTATAAATTTCATTTTCATTAATTTCAACATCTTTTAATACCGATGATAATTTATTAATAAATTTACCATCCAAAGGTTTTCTTTCCTTTAACATTGAACCAATTTGTTCAACATATAATTGAGCAACTTCTTTATCTTCAAAATGTTTATTTTCTATTTCTTCGTAAAATAAATAAAGTTCTTTAAAATCTTTATTTTCTTTAATCAAATTTAATATTGATTTTATTTCTTCTTTATTTTGTTTAGAATAAGATTCAGTTAACTTAGTTAACATTTTTGATTTTATATCACCAAATTTTTTCATTTTATTAATCATTTAATATATCTTTTATTTTTGTTTCTATTTCATAAATATTCTGTTGTGCCTTTTCCATATTAAAAAGATCAGAAAAATTTTCACTTTCTCCCAACATACCTAATATTTTATGTTTTTTTGATTCACTTAATGGTCCTTCACCACCTCCACCTGCCGGAGGTGCACCACCACCACCCATTGGTCCTCCACCTCCTCCCGGAGCTTCACCACCACCTTGAGCTTCAATTTTTTCTCTTTCTTCTTCCGGTATACCATATTTAGAATCAATCTCATCAAACACACCAGAACGTTTAATAATTAATTGTGTATTTGTTAATTCAAATCCAATTGCTCTTTCTAAACGTTGTTGTTGTAAATCTAAAATCACCTCATTATCACTCATACCCAAGATATTTTTCTTAGCCCATGTGTGAGATACTGGTAATATACCCATTTGAGATTGATCGGATGTTGCATCTTTATATAATGTAATTTTTTCTTTCCATTGTTCTAATCTCAATAAATCAGATTGTGCTGATGGGTTTGTCAACGATAAACTAAACTCATTTAATTCATCTTCTAAACCTAATAGATATAAATGGATTAATGCAATCTTATTTAATTCTTGTATTAAAGATTTTTGTATTTTATTGATAGTTCTTGCAAAACGAATATCCATTAAGGCTAAGTTTTTACCATCACCAACAACTTCCTCAAAACCCAAAAACGCTTTAGGTATACGTAAAGCAGCTAACATTTTCTTTTGGATATATTCAATATCGGCAATTTCACCTAAGTTTTGTGCACCTGGTAATGTTTCAATTGGCATTGTTTGTGCTGGGTCACGAACAGGAACGAAATAATCTTGGTCAACCGCCATTTGATTATATCTCATATCAACTTGACCATTTGTTGGATCGGAAATAGGTTGTCTTTTAAATTTATTTGCAACACGTTGTACATATGGTTCAATATCTTTATCATCCATATTACCTACAAATATTTTAAATACACGTCTTTCAGGTGCTCTAGATGTTCTATAAATTAACATAGCATCTTCCGCTAATAAAAGTTGTTTCCAAATTCTTCTAATTTTATCTAACATTGAATTATGAACAACAATCCCGTTTGCATAAAAATTATGGTTATTGTTTTCAACAAAAATATCATATGTCTCATGTTCGCCAGAATCTTCAATTGAAACGATTGGTTCAATAATAAAATCATCATTTAATCTATTTTGTATATCGTATTTCTTTTTTTGTGATAATATTGATTCATAAAAATAAAAATAAAACGATTCACTTTGAGTTTTGAACATTCTATCACCAATTTTACCACCATTACGTAATCTTGATGATATTTTACCACTTTTATAACCTAACGATTGTACCAAAATTTTAATATCATATATTAATTCTTCATTTGAAAGTTCAATATTATAACGTAAACAATTCCATTTATCAATAAACAAACTACCATCAGAATCAATAATACCATTAAGTAATGATTTACGAACATCATATGACGATGAATAAACCCATTTTGGTATTCTTTTTTCGTTAAACTTACCTGAAAATCCTAATTGTATTAAAATTTCTTTCAACATTTTAGAATTACAAACACCTTGAGAAGTGTTATTTTCACCACCATGAAATTTAATTGATTTTCCACTAAAATCTTCCAAATATTTAACATATTTTTCATTAATTGTTTTGTGTTCGGAAAGAGCAATATAAACAGCATTATTACTTATCCAACCATCTCCTATTAAATAACCAAATAGTTCTGCAAATTCAGGAGTCACAACATTTGGTACACAATCTATATTATTCCAATACCCATTATTGTTATTTATTGGTTTTGTTTTATCTATTATTGTATTAACGTTATATTTGTTTGTCTTATTAATCACCAATAAATCACCAATTTTAAATTCTAAGGTGTTTTTATATTCAAAATTTTTACTATTAGTGTTATAATATAATACCTTATGTTCTTTAGAAACATCAATAAAATTATTTTTAGTTGAAATTTTATATGTTTTTTTAATACCAGAATTTACTGTATCTAATACTTTTGATAAAACTTTCGTTTGTGTAATAGTGTCGAATGACCAAACCAAATCACCGATTTTTATATTTTGTATTTCAGAATAACCATTTTCAGTTTCAATTCTAGTATTATACTTTAAACAAGTACCATATGGTAATTTTCTATCATCGCCTAATAATCTAAAATGACCAATTTCCCACGATTGAAACTCTAAATCTTTATTTTTCCACATAAATCTTAGTTCTCTAGTTGGTACCCTATTATCCATTTGTTGTGGGGATTTAGATGAAGCCCCCTCAACTCTTTCTATTTCAACGTTTGGTAATTGTTGACAACCCACAATTCCTTTTTCAGGGTCTATTTTTAAGTAAACAAAATCATCTCCATATTTACACAATCCCCTTGCCCACATTTGTAGGTTTGTATTAATATCTAATCTTGTATTAAATAAATCCTCAAGTATATGTTTAACTCTTTTTGATTCGGAATAAATTGTAAGAATTTCACCTTTTTCAGACATTGTTGTAGATTCCTCTGCATATATGTCTAACGCTGCAGATATTTCTGGCGTATTATGTGAAAAAATAGTATCAGTTGCAAAATTTTTATACCCTGGAACAGTTAAATCATATACCGGAATAATCTTATACTGCTCAATCGAAACTACTTTATGATTTAAAACATAATTATCTCCTTTTACCTTTGCTGTTGAATATTTTGATTTTTCAATACCATAAGCGTCACAAAATGTTGACCAATCCTTATATCCAGCCCACATTATTTCTCTCTGTAATTTTGTATGTGCAATATTTAATGCTTTTGACGTTCCTTTTAATGTTTTACATTTTTTAGCGGTTTCTGTTATCAAATCAAAAGGCATATGAAAATAAGCGGGATTATTTTTACCACTTCTTTTTCCATTCCAACTTAATTTACCTTTTCTTTTGGCAACTTCAGACATTTTTTGTCTAAAATCTGGATTTGACCATAATTTTTCATTATTTAATTTTGCATGATATGAGCGATGTTCATTAATATCCATAATTTTTAAATTTTCAGGTAAATTATTTTTACCATTAAAATCTAAATGATGAACTTCTTCAGTTTTTTCTATTTTTCTTTCATAAAACCATTCAGCAATTAAATTATGTTCAGAAATCCACCCATTATGACCCTCATTTGAATTACATACATAAACCCAATTATATTTTTTATTATTATAAAAAGATTTTCTATAAAATGGCATCATAGAATCTCCAGGTTTTAATTCAGAAATTCTACTAAATGAACCATCTCTTTTCATAAGTCTATGATCATATGTACCAATAATATGTGTCCCATCATCAAAAATAACTTTATATGTCATTTCATCTCTTGTATGATGAGCATTTCGTGCCCATGCAGGTACAACTTTTTTTAAATTATGGTCATATGAATAAACAATAAATTCATGATCTTTACCCATATCCGATAATTCCTTAATTGTTATAAAACCGTTTGGAGTTGCAATTTTTGTATCACCAGCCAAACAAAATTCCATAGATTCGTAATCATAATATGCAGATATTCTATTTGGTTCATAATAGATTGATTGATTATAAATTGATTGATCTAATTTTGACCATTTATCGGCAATATAATTACTTTGTTGTGATTGTAATAATGCCGTTTCAAATTCTTCCCTACTATTTGTTTTTAATAATTCATCTTTTGAGAAATTAAACGAAGGTGATACCGGTTTCTCGTCTGATTTAGTTTGACCGGGATAACCAAACATTCTAGTTAATTTCTGAAATACTGTCATGTTATTTTGTTCTGCCATATATATAAATACTTTTCTATTAATATAAATCTTTTTTAATGATTAATAAAGGTTTATCTTTGTTTACCAAATAACCATGCGTTTTCCTTATATTGGTCTAATGTTGGTGAATTAAAACCATTACCATATTGTGAATTATCCATATACATACCACTAATTTGATCAAAAGAACCACCATAAGAATATAATGATCTTTGTGGTTCATATGTTCTTTCACTCATTGTCCATGATTCCATCATAGCCTTATTAACTTGTTCAGTTCTTTGTAATTGGTTAAAACAAATATCACCAGCATACATTGCAATTGACATACTCATAATTGCATCATCATGTGCACCTTTCATATGATCAGGTCTACCATTCATATAAACAAATGTATTCAGTTCATTTAATAATCTTGATGACCTTACAATAAATCCTTTTCTTAATTGTTCTTCAAATGCAGATACAATTTGAACACGTTTATTATTGAAATTAATACCCGGTAATTTTTCCATTGCCTTTGCATTATAATCCCAAATATTCTGAGTGTTTACACCCTCATAATATAAGTTTTTATAATTCATATCTTTAAGTTTTTTGGAAGTTCCACCACCCCATCCACCTGTAATATCAACAACAATAAATGCATTATATAATATTGCCCATTTATATACTACTGATGCCAAATCATCTGGTGGTATTTTACCGATATATTCCATTACTTGTTCTCTATCATCAAAATCAATAATATTAAATGATGAAAAGTCATCACTTTGACCACTACTAACATCCACACCCATTATATATCTATGACCTTCAATTGGTTCTTTCCATTGCCATAAAGTACCTGTCATATATTTTTCATTTGGTACTCTAATCATGTTTTTTCTAATATTCTCTTGAATATCACTAGAAATCACACCATCACCTGAACCTAAGAAATCACAATTATGTGAAATAATATCATTTGAATAAAAAAGATGGTCTTTACCTGAATTAATAATATCAAAAACATTTGTTTTATTATAATGTTTCTTTACGTCTTTTACTATTAAAAATCCATTATGTGATTTGATTTTATCACCAATTTTTATGTTTGATAATTTAATTGGTTTTCCATCATAATCATATATTTGATGATTAAATGATCCTCTAAGATTTAAATCATTATTAAAAAATATTTCAATCGTTTTCTTTTTTAATTTTTGTACACCATCAAAATCTTCAAAACCATTTGGTGTTAATATTTCGTATTTATTATTTATTTTCATTTTTTATAAAATTTACACATTTACTAATTAATTCATCACTAATTTTATTTTTTTTATCTATTAAATCATTTTCACTTATGATTAATATCTGATATCCTAAATTTTTATAGGTTACATCTCTTATTTCATCTTTTTCTTTTGAATTTCTATGCCAATAAATCCCATCAAATTCAATTATTTTAATTCATTATAAAGTTCACCAATTTTCATTTTTTTTATTTCTCCTGTTTGTTTATCTTTAACGGTTATAATTGTGTTTTTTGATAAGCACTCCAACTCCTGTGCAATCTTTCTTTTGTCATATTTGAACTTCTTTGACATTGATTCAAACCAACTTGAAAATGGTTTATATCCATCCTCAATATATTCAACATATTTTTCAATATCATAATCATATAAAACAATTTCATCATCATTATATAATTCACGATTTAACATATAATGAACAATATCAGTACATTTAACCCATCTTAAATCTTTTGTATAACGAGGATCTTTAAACCATCTTAAATCGGTAATATGGAAATCATTTATTTTACGAATTGCTTGGTCATAAACACCATAATATATTGGGTCATAACCATTTGGTGTTTGGTGACCTAAAATACCATTATAAATGATAGAATGACACCAAAAATCAGAATCATCATTATATAAAGAAAAATCATAGGTTTCGTTTTCATTCTCTTCTATTTTTTTTATTGATACCCATTTTGAATTTTCAAAATAAATTTTATCAATATCATTAACCACATAATTATTTAAAATAAAATAATCAATAAAATCTTTAAATGTTTTTCTTGAAATATTTTTTTTTCTTAAATTATCATCATAAATTTTTTTAAATTTTTTATCTAAATTTTTTCTTTTTAAATTGTTTTTAACTAAAATTTCTTTTATTAATTTAGAACCATTTGGAATAATATCTTTTGGGTTATTATAATTAATATCTTTATTTTCGTGTAAAAAATAATATTTTGATTTACGTTCAAAATTAAAACCAATTTCATCAAAGAATATTTTGGAGTTAATCGAATCTGAAACAATTCTATAATTAACAGAAAATACTTTTACTTTTTTGGTTGGTTTTGTATTCATAATATTAAAATCAGTTAAAATACCAAAATTAATAAGTAACATACGTAATTGGTTTATCAATTCCGCAGACGATAAGCCAATTCCAACCCTACCTCTAATTTTATCAACATAACCGTCACCATCATATATCCCTCTTATTAAAAATTTTATATTTTCTTTACTCATCTTTAATAATCTTTTTGGAATAATTTTTTGATTTGCTTTTAAATTTAAATCAAATCCAATATATTCTAAAAAACTATAAAAACTTTTTGATCCAATGGTATAGTGTAAATTATCGTGGGATGAAAAGGTTAAACCTATTGATTTAATATATTCACTTATATCATCACCACAAGTAATTGTAATCGAACTCCCAATATGTTTACCATTCTCATCTAATTTTTTATATGTTGAACCCTCAGCAATAAATAATCCTAAAAAATATGATAATTCTTTTGTTATTTTATTACCCGGATTAAAAATATTATGTTCTTTATTTGATGGATCATATTCAAAATTAATTTCATCTTGATTACCCCACATGTTCATACCAAAATTTACATTGATATAATCGTTAATTTTTAATTCGGATAATTTATACCAATCATATTTATTTAATTCATTAGAAAAACCCCATACTTTATGTGTTTCAGTACCTTCTAAAATTGAATTAACAGTATGTATTTTTAATGTTTTTTGTTTACCGTTATTTAACATTAAGTTAGATTTTCGTACTTTATCTTTTCCTAATATTTCATAATCATCAACAATATAACCATCACCAATAGTTTTATTTTCGTCTATAAAATCGGACACTTGTTCTAAACCATTTTTTGTAAAAACATATGTATCTTTTGTAACACAAGATATTAATATAATCTTACCACCTGTTGAAAGGGATGCCATTGATGCTGACCAAAAGTCCTCACCGGCTTCAATATACGCAGCCTCATCAAATACAAGTATTGTTGGTGTATAACCACGTAACGCATCGGGAGATGTTGCAACCGCTTTAACCTCACAACCATTATTTAATTTAAATCTACTTTCAGAATTCTTATCAGGTGAAAAACCAACATTTATCCATGATGGCCATTGGTCTAAAAAGTTTCTTATCTTATTTGCCATTTCCACGGCAGTATCACGTTTATTTGCAATAAGAAGAACTCTTTCAGGGTTTTCAGGTTTTGCTAATTGTAGTTTTTTAGATAACCATGCCGCAGTTACAGTAGTAACCCCAGCCTGACGATATTTTCTCGTAATATTTTCGTTGTAATTTTCATAATCTTCTATCAATTGGATTTGATCCTGAAACAAATCCATTGGTACATATTTCTTTTGCGTGTTATCATATGTCTGAAGATATGTTCTTAATGCGTAAGGGGTATCTTTAATTATTCTAGCATACTCCTTTAATTGTTCTATTTTACTATTCATATAGATAAATACAAAAAAAAGGTGGTAAAAAATTACCACCTTTTAATATCCATCTATTTTTTAATTTAATCTTCATCATCATCTGATAAAGATATTCCTAAACCACCTAAAAAGTCACCTAAATCTTCATCATCTGTATCATCACTAATATCATCTAAATCATCATTAAAACCTTCAATTGCGGATTGGTAATCTTCATCTCTAAACATTTGTTTGATAGATTCTACCATCGTTGAGATTAAACGTTTTCCACTATCTGAACCAGATATGACTTCTTTCATAAACACTAAGAATTTCTTTGCTGGAAGTGAGAAGATATTCATTAATAAATAATTCTGTAAATCTTTATTATTTTCTTCTAAAACTTCATCAGGAAAAGAATCTCTTAATCTAGCCCATATTGATGGTCCTAATCTCAAATCCCATATTTCTTTTTCTAAAGTATTTTCATGTTTTTTAACCTGTCTATATAATTCTCTTTCTTCTGGATGTTTATCATAATCAGGTTGACCATGTGCTGTAAGTACTTTTAATGCACCTTTAATTAATTCATGAACCAATACCGGAAAATTAACACCTCTTACAATAATTGTTGGTTTAGATGGGTCATGTTGTTCACCTTCTTCTCCCTCTTCACCTTCTTCACCTTCTTCATCATTATCAGGTCTTGGCATAATAACATCTGCAGTTCCTGCTACAGAACTTTGAAAATCTGATATTGTATTATCACCAAACTGCCAATAATTTGTATCATTAATTGACATCATTATACCATAAAGATTAATAAGTTGATCTGAACCAGTAATTTGTCTTAATCTTTCTTCAACGGTATGATATAAATAATGACCTCTTTTAGATGCACCTTGCATAATAGCATTTAATAATCTTTGTCTAGCTCTTTCAATATTTAATCTTTCAAGACTAAAGAAAATTTGTTCTTCTTCTCTATTACCTTGTTGTTGAGGTTGTTGAGGTTGATCTTCATCATCTTCTTCTTCATCATCATATTCATCTGGATTTAGTTCCTCTGGATTTGTTTCATTTGGTTGACCCCTTTCAAAATCATTTGTATTGATTTCTTGGTTGTTAACTAATTTAACATCAAAATTAACGTCATCTTCACCAATACCCATTTCTTCTTTAACAATATCAATTGCTAATTGTGTAAGTTCTTGTTTATGATCCCTTTCAATACGAATAATCTGATTATGAGCATCCATCATCATACGCATTAGTCTCATATTAGGATTAGACCCAAGGGTATCTTGAATACCAGTATAACGTCTAACATTACTAATTACTTCTTTATAACGTTCTGATGCTAATAACTCTTGGAAGTTTTGATTTGGTTCTCTACCGGTTTTTGGTAGAGGTACTTTCTTTATTGGTGTATTACCAGTTGATAATGTACGGGTAATATCACTATGTGGTCTATCCGCCGAATCGAAGTCCATTGCCATTTCATTTAAATTTTGTTTCAGCAAAGATAGTAAGTTTTGTTTAGTTATGTGCATTTTACTAAAAATATTTTTTTTATCATTATTTCTTATGAGCAGAAGGTCCTGGATTTTCCTTTGGTCCTGGGTTAAACGGAGTTTTTTTCGGTTTACTTGGAGTTGAAGGTTTTGTAACAGGCTTTGTTTTTGGTTTTGTTGGTGCAACTGCTGGACTGTTTTCTCTCATTGCAGAAGGTCCTGGGTTTTCCTTTGGTCCTGGATTAAATGGGGTTTTCTTTGGTTTTGTCGGTTGTGCAGGTTTTGTACCGGGTTTTGTTTTTGGTTTCGTTGGAGCAACTGCTGGACTACCTGATGATTTAATTGCATCATAAGTCATAAATTCAGGAATACCATTGTGTCCTTTTTTTGCTTTTGCTGGCATTGGTTGCATTGTTTCCGCACCGTTCATTTTTTCGCTGATTAAATTCATAATTTCTTTTTTTGATGTGAATGAATGATAATTATTTTCAGCTAATGTACGAACCCATTTCTTAATTGCCAAATTTTCGTTGATTTTTGACATATCTTTTCCAGTAACTCTCTTGTAATAATCATGTGCTGATTTTACACCTTGAGATTTTTTTGAAAACTTATCTGCCAATTCATTAATATCCTTTGTATTTAAATCTTCAGAAGAACAACCAGCTTCACTTAATTCATATTGTAAATTACGTTTAGCATTTAATTCAGAATTAGACTCATCAAGTTTTCTTAATGTTTTTGCAAGTCTTGCTCTTTGACCCAATTTACCACCTTTTTTTGCTGCGGCATTTAATTTACTTGCTGGTATTTTTTCATCTTGTGGAACATGTAATGCCTTTTTCAAAGCACCTTTCTTAGCAGGATTAATTGCCTTTTGAATCCATTTTTCATCTTCCTTTACTTCACTTTTAGATTTAATTCCAATTCTTTTTGCTTCTTTATCAAACATTTTTAATACACCTTTTTCACCACCATAATGTTTTAACGCCTTATCATAAATTGTTTCTGATTTCTTTTTTGGTGTATTTTTTTTAACTTCTTCTATATCAGATTTTTTCTGACCTCTCAAAATTTTAAAATCTTGACCATCAATTTTTCCATTATGATTCTTATCTAATTTCTTTTGTCCACCTTTTAATTCATTTTCATATGCAATAAAAGATTGTTTTTTATTCATTGCATCTTTTTCTTGTGGAGAACCTTTAGGTATTTTTAATGTTGGGACTGTTGTTTGTTCTGATAGTATTCTACTTGCTAATGTAACAAGTTGTTTATCACTAAAATTAACCAAAGTCTTTTCGGAAAATCCTTCATTCATAAGGATACCAACTAATTCATTTCTTTTCATTATATTTCAATTTTTATTTCTTCTTTTATTAATTCGTGTCCCCTTGAATTTAATTTTTTTGTAACTGAATCTAAAGATTCTCCAAATTTAAAACTTAATCTTTGATATTCAGAATCAAAATCAAATTTTTCCCAACCTAAAGATACCACACCATCCACAGCATCAATAACTCCGAAATAATCGGAGTTTTGAATAAGTTCTAAGTCAATATCTGTATTTTTTAATAAACCCACAAGATCTATATATTCAACACCCGGAGACATTGGATAACTTGAAGATGATGCCGGCACTATAAACCATTCCTCAACCTCAATCTCAGTAGATTTACTGAAAATAAACTCATATTGTTTTTGACCTTTATAATCTGAACCAATTTGGTTGATGTATAATAAATTCATTATGATTTAAAGTATTTCCCTAGTGTTGATGTAATATGTTTGTTTATTTCATTTTTAATTTCATCTAAATCAATTTCTTGAATGTCATCCTCTTCGTCTGGATTTGGATAATCTTCCTCATCATCTGATCCATTATCTATAAATGGATTGTCTTCCAATTCATCTTCATCCCATTCTTTATCACCTAACATATCATGTTCGTCTCTATATGGATTTTTTTCCCAATCATCATAATCATCTTCATCATCATAATGGGTTTTATCTTCACCTTGTTCTTCCAACTCATCAAAAGCATAGTTTGATAAATCAATTTCATCAGTTTCTATTGGTGTATTGACAAATTCATCTAACATATCAATACCTTCACCTAATTCTGAATCACCACCTGGTGTTGGTTCAGTTGGAACATCATCTTCAGGTTCTTCAGGTGTTGTTGTATCATTTGATCTATAATCATCCTCTTCTTCTGGTTCAAATTCTTTCGCAATCTTTTTTCTATCTTTATCATGTAATTTATCCAAATCAACCGCAGATATAATCATATTAAGAACATACTTAATATCATCACTTTCCATTTTTTGATGTTGATCTCTCAATTCTTGACCAAGTTTACCTGAAAATTTTTGTATTTCCGCCATATAGTCAGAACGTTTACTTTCTTGATTATCTTCATCACCAGTTGGTTCATCACCAGTTTCAGGTGATGGAGGTGTATCCATACTATCATCAGGTGCGGTATCAGTTGGTGCTGCAGGAGGTGCATCTGTTGGTGCAGGAGGAGGAGGTGGTGGAGCGTCCATTGATGGCGCTGCCATTGGAGCTTCTTGTTGAGGTTTAGATTGTTTTAGAACATATTTTGTTGCTTCTTGCAAATTTTCTTGACCTCTTAAAAATTCAAGTTTTTTATATGCTTCAGCATAAGAACTAAATCTGTTCTTATTCTTCATAAACATACCACCAATATAATCAAGTGATTGTTCATTTAAACCTTGTTTAATATAATAGCTACCGTTTTCTTTAACGATACCATAAATTCCACCCTTAACTGATGACTCAACTAATTCTGGTTTATTTGAAGATGTTTTCTTATTCGTATTGTAGTAAGTTAATTCGAGAATTCTTTTTAATTTATCATCTCCGTCTAACTTTTCACTACCTAGTGGTTTGTACTCTGCCATTTTTTTTTAATTTTAATTAAATAAATAGATTTATTCTTATCATATAAATACATTGATTATATGAAAAAATAAGATATTTATTGTGTTATGGACAATTTATTGTCTGTTATTTTATTTTTTAATTCCAAAAGTTTCCCAATATATCCATTTCTTCTCAACAATTTGAATGTTAAATTCTCATAAGAAAATTCACCACCATCAGTTAATCCGGTTTGTCTGAACTTTTTTATTTTTTTTCTTAATTTTTCAAGTTCTTTAGACACATCTTTACCCTCTTTTGATTTATCAATTAAATCATCTATTTTCTTTGCTAACTCCTCTGATTTGTTAAGAATTTTATTATCGTCAATATTAGGGTTTTTTCTATTTGGTTTAACTATCCATTTATTATGAAGTACAGAATAAACACCAGAAGATACGTGTTCCTCATTTACATCTTGAACATATATTTCAACATCAAAACCTTTAATTGTTATTTTATGTTGTTCGTTCCAAATATCTTTTTTTGCATCAAAGAATTCTTTTAACATATCCAAATTATAATCAGTTTCCTTAAAATCAATTAAAATATGTAAATCAACATCAGAATACTCAGACCAATTATAATTTGCTAATGACCCGGTTAAAATAACGTCATGTATGAAAAATTCAATACCCAAAGAATCAATAAAATTATCTGAAATTTTTATAAGAGAATTTTTAACATCATCTTTCATTGATGTTCCGTTAAATATGTCCTGACATAAAGAATTCTTCATCCTAAATGTATTAACAATCTTCTTGTCTAATTCCTTATCTTCTATTAATTCTTCAAATAATTTCATTATAGTTTTTTATAAGTAAATTTTCTTGCAATATTCTCGTTAAAGAATTTACCATGAGATTCTGCCAATCTAAATTTGGTGAATAAATCCCAAGGAACTTTATTATATTCATAAATACTTCCATTATTGAATGTCATCGTTAAATCCTCTGTTTGTGTGTTATATTTTCCATTTTTTAAGTTAGTTGAATTAATATCAACCTCAATCATAACACCATTAATTGTTTCTTTTAAAATTGCCATAAATTTGTTTTTTATAAAGATAGTAAAATATTATTAAATAAAAAACCCTCCATTATTGGAGGGTTTAATATGTTAATTTAGATTATTTTAATTTTTAATGTTACTTTTTTTTATTAACTCATTATATTTACTTGCGGCATTTAATTCAGCACCAGAAGGACGATTAGGTGAACCTAACATTTCTTGGAATGTCTGACCTTTAAATGGACCACTTATCATAGTACCATCTGGATTTGTTTTTAACCATCCTGCAATTTCTTTAATTCTATCACTTACTTGATATATTGTTTCAGGTTCAGGTGAATTATATGGGGTAATATTTCCTGTTTTATTATAATCTGATGCAGTTGAAACAGCATCCGCAAAAGACTTATCATTATTCATAAGATCATATAATGACTTACCATTGTAAATACTAGTTGGGTCTTTAATTACTCCATTAGTATCACCAACAGTTTTTAACCATTTTGCAATTGTCTTAACTTTATAATTATAACCTTTTTCTTGTGGTTCTGTTTGAGCTGTTTGTGTTGAAGTAGTTGTCGGTATTGTACCAGTTTTATTATATTCTAATGCAGCTTTAAAATCAGCATCAGATAATGTATTATTGTTATAAAGATCCACAATTGATTGACCATTATACATACTATTAGGGTCTTTTATAACACCATTATTACTTTGAACTGATTTTAATATATTACCCAAATTTTTTACTATAGTTGGATTAGGTGTACTTTGTTCATTCATTAGTTTAGACATCATACTCTTGATTCTAACTATTTCCTCATTCAATGCAGATTTTTTCATTAATATTTTTTTATATAAATATCCCATTAAATAAAAAAAACCATCATTTTATTGAGGGTTTTAACTTATTTAACCACAATTATACGTTCTGTGGATTTTTTCTGAACTTTAGGAATTGAAATTTCCACCACCCCGTTCTCGACCTTTCCAGTAATATTACCCTCATCCCCATCCTCCGGTAATGAGAATGTCTTCTTAAATGATCCAACAAATGGATTTTTACTTTCCTTTGGTTTATCATAAGAAACGGTTAATAAACCATCCTTAATCGTGATTTTAATATCATCCTTAGATAAACCGGGAACTGATACTAAAACCTGATAATTATCCTCTGTTACATTAGTTATTGAGGAATTATAACTTCTCTCATTGAAGTTAGTTTGTTCTAAAATTGACTCTAATGTGTCAAAAAATGGACTTCTGATTCTTGTTAACATAATTTATTAATTTTTTCTCATAAATTATCAATTTAAATACCAAATAAAAAAAATGGACTTTTTGACATATATGTTTGACAATTTGACAAAAATAAAAAAATATTTTGTTTGGATTATTTTTTGGGTTATGTTTGCACAAATAAAATTTTAATTATGTCAGTAGATTATTACGAAGAGGGTCAACAACCCACTAACCCTAAAAAAACTAAGAAGGGTTCAAACACACCTATTTTGGATAATTTTTCCAGAGACCTTGTTAAGTTGGCAGAGGAAGGAAAGATTGACCCTATTATAGGTAGAGATTTAGAAGTTAAACGTATTGCACAAATTCTATCTCGTAAGAAGAAGAACAATGCAGTTATTGTTGGTGATGCGGGTGTTGGTAAATCTGCATTAGTTGAAAAACTTGCACTAATGATATATAAAGGTGATTGTCCTTCTAATCTATTAGATAAAAGAATCATGTCCTTGGATTTAACCTCATTAGTTGCTGGTACAAAATACAGAGGACAATTTGAAGAACGTATTAAAGCAATCTTAAATGAATTGGAAGGTGTTACCAACGTTATTGTATTCATTGATGAATTACATACAATGGTAGGTGCTGGTAATGCAAGTGGTGCAATGGATGCAGCAAATATCCTTAAACCCGCTTTGGCACGTGGTGAAATACAATGCATCGGAGCAACGACTTTCGATGAATATAAAAAACATATCGAAAAAGATTCTGCTTTGGTAAGAAGATTCCAAAAGATTATTCTTAATGAACCAACAGAATTGGAAACAATAGAAATCTTAAAGAACTTAAAAACTTCTTATGAGAATTTCCATATGGTATCATATAATGATAATGTTATAGAAACCATTGTTAAATTGTCTGGTAGATTTATTACAGATAGACAATTCCCTGATAAATCAATTGATATCATGGATGAATTGGGTTCTGAAAAGAAGATCTCAACAAAACTACCAGAAGAAGTTGATAAAATTAATGCTGAAATTGAAAAAATCAATGAGCAAAAGAAATTGGTTGTAAGAAGTCAGAATTTTGAAGATGCAGCAAGATTGAGAGATGAAGGAAAGAAATTGGCAAATAAAATAATTGAAATCAAAGCCAAATTTGAGGAAGAATGTAAATTAAATAAAAAAGTAATTTCAGTTGATGATGTTTATCATATCATAACAGAAATGACCGGTGTTCCGATTGCAAAACTTGACAATAAGGAAACTGAAAAACTTTTAAAGATGGAAGAAATTCTTAATAAGAAAGTTATCGGTCAAGAAGAAGCAATTTCAATAATTGCAAAATCTATCAGAAGAAATAGAGTGGGAATTAAAGATACAAATAAACCAATCGGTTCATTTATGTTCTTAGGTTCTACTGGTGTTGGTAAGTGTATTTGTGGTGATACAAAAATAACTGTTAGAAACAAAGTAACTGGTGAGATAAAAACGATTGATATAAAAAATATAGTACCCGACACCAATTAGTCCTAACTTTTTAAAACTTCATGATATTTATTATAAAATATATGTCATGAAGATAAAAACAAGTAAAGGAATTAAAGAAGTGACTGAAGTGTTTCCAGATTTAGAAACGTTTAAAGACCATGTTTTAAAATTAGATAAAAACATACGCTACGATAATGAAACGATTAAAAAAGAAATGGAATCATTAATAATTAAATTACAAGAACAAGAAGGTGTTGTTTCGTTATCGTTAATGCGTGGTTGGTTGGTTAAAAATTATGGTTTTAAAACTAAAAAATGGGGAGAATTAGGATATTGGATTGAACGTGGTTGGAATGATAAAGACGCTTTGGTTGAATTGGATAAACGTAATGAAGAATTAAAACAAAGGAATCGTTTATGTAAGGAATATTGGATAAATAAGGGTTATTCTATAGAAGAAGCTAATAAAGAAATATCTAAACAGCAACAAAAATCATCTAAATGTGTTAAAACTTATCATGGTAAATCTAAAAAAATGTTAGCTGATAAAGGTTACACCGAAGAAGAAATAAAACGTATTTGTTTAACACCAACAAATTCTGAATTCTGGGTTAATAAGGGGTGTTCTGAAAATGAGGCAAAAGACATTATTAGTAAAAACCAAACTGAATCTGCGAAACAAGTTGATTTTGAAAAAAGACTAATTCCATCCAATATAGAATATTGGGTTAATAAAGGTTATTCAAAAGAAGATGCAAAACAAAATGTATCAGAACATCAGTCAACTTTTAGTCTTGAAAAATGCATTGCAAAGTATGGTGAAGAAGAAGGTAAAAAACGTTTTACTGAAAGACAAAATAAATGGTTAAAATCGTTATTAACCAATGGTAATATAGTTATTGGATATTCTAAAATATCTCAAGATTTGTTCTATAAAATTTTAGAAACATATGATATTAGTAATAGGGATAAAGTTCATTTCGCAACACATAATAGTGAGTTTAAATTAACTAAAAAAGAAGGTGGTGTTTGGTTATATGATTTTACCGATATTAAAAATAAACGGATAATTGAATTTCATGGTGATATGTTTCATGGAAATCCAAATAAATATAAAGCTGATGATTATCCACATCCGTTTATAAAAACCATTACAGCACAAGAGATGTGGGATAAAGATGAATTAAAATTAAATTGTGCAAAACAAAATGGGTTTGATGTTTTAGTTATATGGGATTCCGAATATAGATGGGGTAATAAAGAAGAAGTATTAAAAAAATGTTTATTATTTTTAAAAAAATAAACGTATATTTGTAAAAAATTAAACAAATGATAAAAAAAGAAAAATTAAACAACTTAATTGTAAAAAATGAACTTGATTCATTAAAAAAGATCACTAAAACAACTAAAATTAGTGAGTATGAAGTTTTAACTGATGATGGGTTTGTTGATATAGAATCCCTTCATGAAACAATACCATACGAAGTTTATCATCTTAAATTAAAAGACGGCAAAGAACTTAAATGTGCAGATAATCATATTATTTTTCTTATTGATTATGATGAAACTACATTTGAACCAATTGGTTTAACCGAAGTATTTGTTAAAGACTTAAAATTTGGTTCATTTGTGATGGTATCGGATAATGATGGTAAATTGATTGAATCTGAAGTGTTAGAAATATCTAATTTAGGTTATGAGGAAATTATGTATGACCTTGAATTAATAGAAGGTTCTAATAGAAGGTATTATACTAATGGTATATTATCACATAACACATATCTGGCAAAATCAATTGCGGAAATATTATTTGGTGATCCAAATAAAATGATAAGGATTGATATGACGGAATTTATGGAAAAACACAATGTATCAAAACTAATTGGTTCTCCTCCCGGATATGTTGGATATGATGAAGGTGGTCAATTAACAGAAAAAGTTAAAAACAACCCATTCTCAGTTATATTATTTGATGAAATTGAGAAAGCTCACCCTGATGTGTTTAATTTACTTCTTCAGATATTAGATGAAGGTCATTTGACAGATTCTTTTGGAAGAAAAGTTAATTTCACAAATACCATCATTATCATGACATCAAATGTTGGGGCAAAGAAAGTATCTGATTTTGGTGGTGGTGTAGGGTTTAAAACTGCCACTAGTGAAAAACAAGGATATGAGGTTAGAAAAACAATGATTCAAAAATCATTGAAACAACAATTCAAACCTGAATTCTTAAATCGTATTGATGATTTAATATTATTCAATCCATTGAATGATGAAACAATCAAATCAATTATTTCTATCGAATTGAATAAATTAAATGATCGTTTGAAAGAAAAGGGTTATAAAATTAAATTTGATGAAAGTGTAACAAATAAGATTTTTGAATTAAATACCCAAGAAGAATATGGTGCAAGACCAATCAAAAGGATCATACAAAACCTTTGCGAAGACTTCTTGAGTGAAGAAATTTTAAGAGGTAATGTTATTGAAGATGGTCAAATAACAATACGTTATAAAACAGACAAATTAACCATCTCCAAAAAATAATTTGGAAGTATAGAATATTTTATTTATATTTGCACTATGAATAAAATTATTTTAGTAATTGCTCTTATTGCAACCGTTGCAATGACTGCATGTGGAACTGGGTCAACCACAAATGGAACAACAGACTCAACAACTGTAAAGGTTGATAGTATTAAAACAAGTGATTCAACTCACACACCTGATACTATCATCAAGAAGTAAAAAACGGGGTCATTAATTTGACCCCAATTTTTTTAACTATTTATTTATAAAAGAACATGGAAAATAAATTCAAAGGAGACTTAATATTATTAAGAGGAATACCAGGTAGCGGGAAAACAACATTAGGACATGTTATATTAAAATGGATGACTAGCGATACAACTGATGTTTTATCTGCCGATGATTATTTCATGGATGAAAAAGGTAATTATAATTTTGATGCAACAAAAATAAAAGAAGCACATAACGATTGTCAAGTTAGATGTGCAAATAAAATGAAAAATGAACTTTCAAAAATTGTTGTTTCCAATACATTCACTCAAGAATGGGAAATGAAAACATATTATGAAATGGCAGAAAGATATAATTATAGAGTTCATTCTGTAATTGTAGAAAATCGTCATGGTGGTGTTAACGAACACAATGTACCTGATGAAACAATAGAAAAAATGCGTAACCGTTTTGAGGTAAAGTTGTAATTTATTTGGTAGTTTCAAATATTACAACTATATTTGAAAACTTAAATAAAAAAATAATGTTAATTACAACTGAATTATTAGAAAAATACCACAATGATGGTTTGTTATTAAAACAAACTCATCCAGTTCTGGATTTGACTACATGGAATTATTCACCAAAAGTCCAATATGATCGTTTATGGGATGATGTGACAAGACAATGCCGTGGACTTGTAACAAATTCAGATGGTGACATTATCGCTCGTCCATTTAATAAGTTCTTCAACTATGAAGAATATTTGGAAATATCACCAGAAATAATACCAAACGAATCATTTGAAGTGTTTGAAAAAATGGATGGTTCATTGGGTATTTTATTTAATTATAAAGACGAATGGGTATTATCTACTCGTGGTTCATTTACTTCAGAACAATCAATCAAAGGTACTGAACTATTAAAGGAATACGATTATAATAGACTACCAAAAGGTCACACTTATCTATTTGAAATCATATATCCTGAAAATAAAATTGTTTGTAATTACGATTACGAAGATTTAATATTACTTGGAATTATCGAAACTAAAACAGGTGAAGAAATAAATCTTTATAACGATGAAGATTATGATGGTGGTATAAGATTCAAAAACCTAATGACAAATTTAGGTTTTAAGATTGTTAAAAAATATGACGGATTCAATGATTTTGATAAATTAAAATTAATTATATCAAATGATGCAGAAGGATTTGTTATTCGTTTTAAGAATGGTTTTAGAATGAAGATAAAGGGTGATGAATATTGTAGATTACATAGAATATTAACAAACATCTCTAATCGTGATTTATGGGAATATTTGAAAGAAGATAAACCATTAGATGAAATATTGGAAAAAGTACCAGATGACTTCTATAAATGGGTGAAAGATACTGTTAGAGATTTGAGATATAATTTCCATTCAATAAAAGAATATGCTGGTAAATTGTTTGATAATATCTACGAATCTTATGATGGAGAATTACCAATAAGAAAAACATACGCAGAATGGGTTTTAATGCAAGAAAAACATTTAAGACCAATTTTGTTTAAAATGTATGATAGACAAAATTATGATAACATAATATGGGATTATATATACCCAAAATATTCAAAACCGTTTAAAAATAATATTGATGAATAAAATTTATTTAGATGATGTGAGAACCCCCACAGAAGAAGGTTGGATTGTAGTAAGAAACTATGATGAGTTTGTTGAAAAAATAAAAGAAATTGGTTTGAATAATATTGAAATAATTTCTTTGGATCATGATTTAGGTGATACCGCAATGGAAGAATATTTTAACAATGTTGGTCCGAATTATACACTTAATTATGATAATATTAAAGAAAAAACCGGTCTTGATTGTGCAAAATGGTTGATAAATTATTATTTTGAAAATAGATTACAAATACCGCATCCAACAGAAGAAGGTGTGTTTATTGATAATCCATTCCAAAAATTTGTTTTTCCAACAGTTTATACACATTCCGCAAATCCAATCGGTGCTGGAAATATCATTGGTTTCGTTAATAATTTCTTTAAAAATTGTAGAAAACCTCAAACCTGTATAAGAGTACAGATAAAACATACAATAAAAGATTAAAATGAATTTTGAAAAAACAATAACCATTGATGAAAACCATGGAGATTTTAAAGACTTCTATGATAATAATATTGAAAAAATATATAATGAAATCATCGAATGTTTTAAACAACTTGAAGATATATCTATTGAGAATGTTAATTTATTAGTTAGGGCAAAAATTCAAAATCTTGAATGGGACACTGAATTTAAATTTGATAAGATGAAAATAAACATTCTTATAGATGATCTTTTACCATATTATCAACAAAATGAATTATTTGAAAAATGTACTGAAATAAGAGATTTACATAATCAATTAATAAAAATAAAAGGGGAGAATTAATTCTCCCCTTTTTTAATTTACTGGTGGTGTGTCAGTAGATTCATCTTTCTTTTTTGATGAGAACTTATCCAAAGTATCTGCACCCATACCAATTGCAGTAATTACCATTACAGCATTAACCAAATCATTTGATGGTTTGATATTCTCAGCACTAAATGAATTAGCTAACATTGTTCCACATAAGAAAAGAGCACCAATCAAAGCAACAACCGGTTTAATTGATGTAGAACCTCTCTCATCTTTGAAGAGATCCTGAATCCACGATTTAAAACTTAAATTTTCTGACATAATTTTATTTTATTATAAATATATTAAATTTGTTTTATTTTTATTTTGTCCTCTTAACATTGCACATAATGTAGTGTGTTTCATATTTATTGAATTGGCAGCATCCTTAATTGTATCATATATAAAATTTGTTTTAACATCCAATACTTTTTTGACATTATTTTTATTTTTTGACATTTTTATTTTTGTTGTTTCACTAACAATTTTACCTTTATTAACTTCTGAAAGTTTGTTTTTTGTTTCTTCTGTATGTTTTTTTCCTTTTCGTTTAATTGAGATTTTTATTTTAGTCTCATTAGAGACTATTTTACCTTTATTTGATTCAGAAATTTTTCTTTTTGTTTCTTCAGTTAATGGTTTATGTTCCCATAGTTTATTGGCCAAACTTATTTTTAATTTAGTTTCCTCTGAACATGGTGGCATTTTTCTACCTTTTAATTTTTCATTTCTTTTTTTAATTGTTTCCTCAGACCATATTAATTTTTTACCTTTCATTGTTTTTTTTATTTTTTCTTTAACCTCATCTTTCATTTTACCACTTCCACCATCACCAATTTCAGGTTTTAAATTTGCCCACTTTTTATTGTCTACAACATTATATAACTCACTATAATATAATCCCATTTCTTTTAATTCATTACGATCTGTGGTTTCAAGTAGTATCGTAGTTTTTATGTCATTTATTGTAAAATTATTTTTTTTCAAATGATTATTCCAATATATACCACTACCTTTATATGTGTAAGGATCTTGTGTTGTTTTACCTAAATATTTTAATCCTAATGGCGTTTCTTTAATATATAAAAATGTTTTTTTCATATTAATAAATATATTAAAAATTCAGAAAAGATTGAATTATTAATCTTTTAATTTCACAATATAAACATCTTAAAAAAATATGGAAAAATAAAATAAAAAAAAATATTTTTAAAAAACTTTGAACTTTTCTTGTTTATTCCAATATTTATATCTATATTTGCAATACAATCGGAGAAAATAGTATCTGAGGTATTATAAAGTAAAAAAAATAAAAGAATTTCAATGAAACAATTCAAACATACGATGTCGTTTACAATCTGTTCAAAATGGGCGGATGAGCGTGATATTATTATGTTCCGAGTTGTTGATACTGATTTAAGTTAAATTTTAATTTTAACATTATAAGTGAAAACCTCGGAATAACCTTCCGAGGTTTTTTTGTTTATATAGTTCTTTAAAAAAAATGGGGGTGAAGCTCTAGTGGATGAGCATCTGATCTTTGAAATATGGGGAATTAAATGGGGGTTGGGACTGCATTGGTGTGGTCACCGCACTTGCAATGCGGAAATCAGACGGTATCGTTCACCGTAACTTCCACTAAATTGTTTTTAATTCGTCTTTACTTTTTTCCATTTTATTAATATTTATAAATATGAATAAATGTAAAAATATTGAGTGTAACAAAGAAATTGAAAACAATAGAATTTATTGTTCTTTTAAATGTAGAAATTATCATGTAAATAAAAATTTAAGAGATTATAGTAAAAATGGCAATGGGTTAACTGAAAAAACAAAAGAACTTTATGAAAAAAAATTAAAATTTTGTTTAAATCCAAAATGTAATAAAATTTTAAGTTACGAAAAAAGAAGAAATTCATTTTGTTCTCAGTCATGTTCCACTTCATTTACTAATATAGGTAGAGTAGTTACAAATGAAACAAAAAAAAGAATGTCTATATCACATAAGAATAAATTAGTAAATAAAACTATTAAATGTAAAAATTGTGATATTCTAATAGAAAAAAAAATACGTAAAAAATTTTGTTCAGATAATTGTAAAAAACAAAACAATCAAAAAGATATGACTGAATTTGCCAAATATAAACAAGAAACCAATTTTAAATTTAGTTTGAATGATTATCCAAATGAATTTGATTTTTCGTTAATTGAAAAATATGGTTGGTATAAACCTAAAAATAGAGGTAATAATTTAAGTGGTGTAAGTAGGGATCATATGTTATCAGTTAAAGATGGTTTTAATAAAGGTATTAATCCTAAATTATTATCACATCCGGCAAATTGTAAATTAATGATACATAATGAAAATGTTTCTAAAAACAAAAAATCTATTTTAACATACAATCAATTATTAGAACGAATAGAAATGTGGGATAAAAAATATAATAAAAATATTCAATAAAAATAAATTTGGTAGAATCAAAAATATTATTATCTTTGCTGAACAATCGGAAACGATATATGTTCTTTGAAATATGGATAAAAATGTCAACATAGCTCCAATGGTAGAGCTTAGGTTTGAAGCACCTAGTAGTTACCAGTTCGAATCTGGTTGTTGACACAAAAATTTTTTTTATTGTGGTTCCATTTACATTTAAACCACATTTTCATATATTTATTTATATGAATAAAGATGAAATTTTAAATTTTTTAAATAATTGTGTATCATTAAATGATGGTGCTAGAAAATTATATAATGATGATAAATATAGAAATTGTGAAAAAATAAAAAAATTATGTAATGAAGTAGGATTTGATTATCATTTATATAAAAAAAGAAGAAATGAAAACAAATCTGAAACAAAAAATATCTAACACTGCTGAAATATCAGTATCAGGTTACTTAACAAAAATTCAAGATTTAAGAAAACAATTACAAGAAATAAAATAAAAACACATCACTAGCATAATTGGTAATGCAGCGATCTCCAAAATCGTGAGAGTTTCTCAATACCTGTTCGAGTCGGGTGTGGTGTGCAATTGGTCTCATAGCTCAATTGGAAGAGCACTCGTCTACGAAACGAGAGGTTGATGGGTTCAAATCCCTCTGAGACTTCTAAAAAAAACATGGTCAAGTGCTCGAGTGGTTGAAGAGGTCGGATTGCAAACCCGATATATTAAACACGTCAGTTCGAATCTGACCTTGGCCTCAAAAAAATAAACTAAGAAACTGTAAAATCAGTTGGTGTCAGTAAGTCATTCCGAGCGACATTTAAACCCTGATAGCAATGTTTATTTTTTATATTGTTGATGTGATGGAATTGGTAAACATGATTACTGTTTGAGGAAAATATTTGGACCATTTATGGATTTCCTGTTTTAGTAAACCAGATGACAATGAAAATAATTGTTGATTTAGTCACCAACTTGTGGGTTCAAATCCCATTATCAACACATATATACATGGTGGTTATCGCTTAAATGGAATTAAAGCGTCTGTTTGTGGAGCAGAAGAGTGCCAGATCATACCTGGTTAATCACCCTTTTGGACTTTTTTGTATTTGTTTTAATGGAGAAGTAAACCGAAATTGGTATCGGCCTCGTCTTGAAAACGGGTCATCGGTGATGAGCTGGTGTGTAGGTTCGAGTCCTATCTTCTCCGCAAAGTAAGGAAGTAATTTACCAGTGTGGCCCCGAGCCAGGTAAATGAAGATTAAGTACTTATGAAAATATCGGGGCTCTTTTGGCGTATTGGTGAAGTGGTCGAACACATATCTCTCATAAGGATACATTCATTGGTTCAAATCCAATATACGCTACCAAAGTACAATAAATAGCTGGTGGGAGGTAAGGTATTTCGTTGGTCTCATAAGCCAAAATAACTGGGTTCGATTCCCAGACGTAGCAACTATAACTTTCCCGTAGTAGAGAAGTGGAAGCAAATCGGATGAATGAGTTTATATGTTCGAGCGGTGAGCAACGCAAAAACAAAAGTTACTCATATCAAGTGAAGAAAGGCTAAATCTCACCGCCGTGCATGTGGCGGAGATCCCAGGTTCGATTCCTGGTTACGGAACAAATATTTTTTTTTATTTAAAAATTTTTATCTATATTTGCATTGTTAAATTAAAAAACATAAAGAAATGAAATTAAAAGAACAAATACAAAATGATTTTGTTGTTGCAATGAAAGCAAAAGATCAAGTAACAAAAAATGCTTTGAGTAGTTTAAAATCAAAAATTACTGAATCAGAAAAGTTAAATTCTAATCAAGAATTAACTGAAGAAAGTATTTTGAAGGTAATTTCAAATTGTATCAAACAAAGAAAACAATCTTATGATGAATTCATCAAAGGTAATCGTTTAGATTTGTCTGAAAATGAAAAAAATGAAATGTTAGTTTTGGAAAAATATATGCCAAAACCTTTAACAAAAGAAGAAATGGAAATTGAAATAAAAAAGATATTGGATTCTTTAAGTGATGAATCCAATATTAATAAGAAAATTGGAAAAGCAATTGGATTATTTAATAAATCTTTTCCTGGTATGTCAGATGCAAATACTGTTAAAGAAATAATTAATAGTTTTACATAAATAGAGATTGCGGGGTAGAGCAGCGGTAGCTCGGAAGGCTCATAACCTTTAGGTCAGTGGTTCGAACCCACTCCCCGCTACACGATCCGAAACATGACAACGGATAGTATGCCTTATACGATGAGAAATGGAGTGATGACCATATAGGACTGATTATAGGACAATGTTCTATTTAGATTGACTATCTACTGAAAGCGGGAATAAATAGTAACCCATGAAGTCTATTCCTAACCTGAAAAGGGACAGCTACGACACCTGTAAGTTGGATAAATAAAGGTGTCAAACGCCCAAGTAGCTCAGTTGGTAGAGCCGGTCATTTGTAATGATCAGGTCGCAGGTTCGAACCCTGTCTTTGGCTCCAAAGAGGTGAGATCCTCCATAGTCTTTAATCCAAGACTTAAACAATGGATAGGGTATTAGACTGGACATCCTTAAACGCCAGTCTCTTGGGAATAAAGCTGGAAAATCGTCCTTTCTCCCAGTAACGGTTGACGTTTTTAATTGGGGATGCCCAGTAGGTTTTTCAAATAGCAAAAACAATAATGACTACTCATATCATCTCAATATGGGGAAATATTCAGGAAGTATCGTTAGATACCGAGTACGTCCGATCAAACACTAATACGAGGTAGTGAAAATCCTGCACGTAGGGCTTAGAAAATTAGTTACAGATGAAATTTCTGTTCTGGGTATGAATTGAAGGTACTGGTAGATTTAATTAATTCTATTGTACCTTCAATTTTTTTACATGTATCAATAAAATTAATTACTTCATCATCACTTAAAAAAAACCATTCATTTTCTGATTGTGTTTTACTTAATGAATATCTTGAATGTAACCACTTCTCAATTTCCTTATAGTTTTTTGAATTATAAGAATTTATCAATGTTATTTTATTTGGATTACCCGTGGTTAAAGATTTTATCCGTTTTTCAACAGATGTTTTTGTTATTCCAATTTTAAATAATTCCCTAAAACCATCAGAATCGGTTGACATTAAAAGATACACATAACCCATATTTTAATTTTAAATAAAATATTTTATTTTGTAAATGTGTTTTTTATTTTATTTTCCTTTTCTCCCTTTTTAACTAATTTAACATATTCTTTTTTTGGTTTACCAGGTTTTTTATCTAATGCAATATAAACCAAACATTTTTTTATTCCATCAGGTGTTTTAACATTAACATGACTTTCTTTATAATCACCAACTTTAACACCTTCTTTTTTATCCAATATTTTTATATCTGATTTTTTAATTTCCCAAACCACACCATTTACATAATCATTTTTTGTTGATTTTTTAATTGATGCAACACCATCCTCATCAAAAAATGCATCCCAACCATGTAAAGTTCCATCAGATAATTTTTTTGCATCAGGACATCTTTTTTTCATTCTTTCAACATCCATATTGGAACCATATGCAAAATATAATATTTTTGTTTCAGAAATAATTTCGTTAATTAAATTTATAATTTTAATCATATTCATAAATATTTATAAAAATGAAAGTAGACGCATTATTTATCTCCGATGTACATCTGGGTTCAAAAGGTTCAAATGCTGAACATGTTTTAAAACTTTTAAAAGAATATGAACCCAAAACATTATTTCTTGTTGGTGACATAATTGATGGTTGGTTATTAAAAAGAAGATTTAGATGGCCACAATCCCACACAAACGTATTAAGAAAAATCCTATCCTATTCAAAAAACAATATCAAAGTAATTTATATTCCCGGTAACCACGATGACTTTTTAAGAGAATATGGTGAATTTTCTTTTGGTAATATTGAAGTTCATAATGAATATGTTTTTGAAAATACATTTATAACTCATGGTGATCTTTATGATGGGGTTGTTAAATTAAAATGGTTGGGGGTTCTTGGTTCAGTAGGTTATGATTTGGCTATCAGCATTGATAAGAGATTAAAAAAAATGGGTTATAAAAGAAGTTTATCAAAATTCTTAAAACAAAAAGTAAAAGAAGCTGTTAAATATATTACACAATATGAAGTGGAATTGGTAAGACAAGCAAAAAAACATAAATGTGATACAGTTATTTGTGGACATATACATAAACCTGAAGATAGAATAGTTGATGGTGTAAGATATTTGAATTGTGGTGATTGGATTGAAAATAACTCATACATAACACTTTTAAACGGAAAATACGAAGTACATGAATATAAGATATAAATTAACAATCGTCATTCCTTGTAAAAATGAGGAAAATTATATTGAAAGAACAATCAACTCTATTGTTAGACAAAAAAATATAATTGGAACTAGAGTTATTATTGCTGATGCATTTTCCACAGATAAAACTAGAATGATTGTAAGTGATCTACAAACAAAATTTAAAGACATCATAAGAATTGAATTAATTAATGGAGGATCTGTTTCTTTTGCGAGAAATAAAGGTGCATCAATGGTTAATACAAAATATACATTATTTTTGGATGCTGATACTGTTTTGGATGACCCAAAAATTATTAATGATTCTTTATTCGATATGTATCATTATAAATTAGATTTATTAACCTGTAAAGTTAAATCGTATGGTAAAGATATAAGAACAAGTATTATGTTCAGTCTATTTAATCCAATAAATTATCTATTATCTTTAACCACACCATTTGCAGTTGGAATGTTTTTTTTAACAAAAACATGTGTATTCAATGAATTAGGTGGTTTTGATAAAACATTACATCACTCAGAAGATTACTGGTTATCAAAACAATATAACCCAAAGAAATTTAGAATATCAAAACATTATATTGGTCAGGATGATAGAAGATTTAAAAAAATGGGTTATTTTGGAATGATTAAATTATTAATTAACGGATACTTATATAAAGATAATAAAGAATTTTTTCAACAAGATGTAAATTATTGGGACTAACATGAAAATATATAATATATTAAACGAAATATTAAACGAAAATACAATAACACTACCAAATATACCAAACACAAAAAACTTTTGGCATGGTGGTAATCTTGATGATTATAATGAAATAATTGCACAAAAAAATGGTCGATATGAATATGGACCTGGTTTATATCTTATTACAAAATATAATATTGCAAAAAAATATTCAAAAGGTAGTAGAAAACTTTATATCATAACAGTTGAATTGGGAAATGATATTACCAATTCATCAATACCAGAAAAAAATGTTCATGAATTTATAAACACCTATGTTATAAAAGGTTTAAGAAAAATTGTTATGGAACGTTTGGAAAGATACACAGAAAATGGAATGGTAGATGCTGAAATATTCAATAATATTATTTTAAATCATAAAGCAATAAAAGGAACTAATACTTCTAAACTACGTCAATTTTTAATTGATAATAATATTGATTACGAAATTGTTGGTAATGCGTTTGGGTTTGGAGAAAAAATGATGGTCTTGTATAATATGAAAAAGATAGTAAATGTTTTACAAGTAAAATCAAATGATAGATTAGACAATTATGATCTTTAACCATTACCACTAATTTTCCCACAAATCTCACATTTAACCATAATTGATACTTTGTTTTTTAGATCACATTCATCACAATCAATATAACGATGAAAACCTACAAAACATAATATCTTTCTGATTATTTTCATTTATAAATAAATATTTTAAAAAACATTTTATTATTCCAAATATTTCACTTATATTTGCCTCATCAAAGTACGAAAACAAAGTATAATAAAAAAAAAATAAAAATATTTTGTAGTTTGAAAAACTTTTCGTATATTTGCATATAATTATTAGTAAGATGAAATTATTGACGAACATACTAACACTTAACCCTAACCCGTTATATAACGGCAATAGAGGAAATGTGCAAAGTATAGTATGTTCGGAATATAAAATATAAAATAGATTAATTTCTAAAAAATATAACCCGAACTTACTAATAAAAAAATAAGTTCGGGTTTTTTGTTTTAGTTCTTTTACATTGTTGTATAATTAGTTAATATTGTTTTTTAATATTAAATTTTCATTAATTATTTTAGTTATAATATCTAAATATTTTTGACTTGTGGATGGTTTAACATATTTTTGTTGTGATGTATCAATAACACATAATGATATGTTATTTTCAATACATTTTTTAAATTTTAAAGAATCGTTAATTTGTGTTGATATTAATCTTTCATTACTAAAAACAGGTTCATAATGAAAGATACCGTTTAATTCAAATGCTAGTGAAAGAGATGGTATATAAATATCTAATTCTGAATTAATAATATCTTTTTTATTATAGTTAATTAACAGTTCTGGATAAATTTGTGTTAATTGTTCTTCTATCCAAATTTCCAATTTAGAACGTTTATAACCAAATGTTTTATGTGAATTTAAATATATCGTAGAACATGAATGACTACAAAATGTATTTTTATGTCGTTTACTTGCTGAATATAGTTTTGTTATAACAGTATTACAATTAGTACAATTGGTGGTTATCATAATATTTTTTTTTCTATGTTCTCTGCGACATTCGGAATTACAAAAATCAAATGTTCTATGACCCCATTTATTATTTTCTATGGTTTTCTTTTTTACATAGAATATATGATCACAACCAACACAAATAAGTGGAATGTCGGTTTCTGGTGTTGAGTTATTATATTCTTCTGGTGTATATGTATGTTTCATATGTATATAAATATCATAAGAAAAAATAAAAATTAAATTTCTTTGACATTGTGGAATAAGTTGCCCTGGTGGTGAAACTAGGTAGACACGCGGGACTTAAAAAGTGATACACGATTAATTTAATTAACTTTTGTGTTAGTTCGATATATTTATTATATATGAAACATAAATACACAAAAGAAGAATTAGAAATTGCAGTTAGTAAATCATTAAGTATTGCACAAGTTTGCAGAGAATTAAGTATTAGACCTGTTGGTGGTAATTATAAAACTATTAATATTATGTTAAAAAAAAATAATATTAATATTAATCATTTTACAGGAAAAGGATGGAATACTGGTACAAGATATAAGACATTTTCTAAAAAACAATCTTTATCTGAAATTTTAGTAGAAAATTCTACATATTCAAATACTAATTCATTAAGAAAACGATTAATTAAAGAAAATATTAAAGAATATAAATGTGAAAGATGTGAAAATACAATTTGGTTAAATCAACCTATTAAATTAGAACTTAATCATATAAATGGTAATAATATGGATAATCGTATTGAAAACTTAGAAATACTTTGCCCTAACTGTCATTCAATGACATCAAATTTTCGTAGTAAAAATAAATTGAGTGCACTTTCTGAAAAGAGAGATGTAGAATATCGTAAATTCAGGGAAGACTTAACTGTTAATCCTGAGCCAAGCTCTATTAAAAATAGAGAAGGTGCAGAGACTTTACACGATATACCTAAATCAGTTAAAACAAAAAAATGTTTACATTGTAATAATGATTTTATTTTTAGTCGGAATGAAAGTAAATATTGTTCAACTGAGTGTTATAGAGAACACTCAAGAACAAATATACCTAAAGTTCCTGATTTATTAAAATCATTTGAAATATATGGATCATTTGTTCAAGTTGGTAAACATTATAATGTTTCAGATAAAGCTGTACATAAATGGTGTGAATTATATGGAATAACTGACATGGTAAAGAGAAAGTCCAGACCACAAACATTATAAAATGGTAATGAAAATTATAGTGGTAAGAAAATCCCGTCCCCAGCAATGGGGGTGCGGGTTCGACCCCCGCCTAGGGCACAAAAAACATACATGATTTATAATTGTTATGGATACAATTCCTGATTATATTGATGTATGTTAAATGGTCTTGTAATTCAATGGATAGAATAATTGTTTTCTAAACAATACATAGTGGTTCGATCCCACTCAGGACTACATTTTTATATTGGGGTGTGAAGTCAATGGAAGACGACTAGTTTTGGGAACTAGAAAGTAGGTTAATATCCGAAAATGCGAGTTCGAGTCTCGTCACCCCAACATTTGAACTTTTGTACCTTTTTAAAATTCCCACATAGCTCAGTTGGTAGAGCAAAATCCTGTTAAGATTGAGGTCGGGGGATCGTGACCCTCTGTGGGAGCATTTATGGTCAAATGGCGTAATTGGTAGACGCGCTGGATTCAAAACCCGGTGTCCGTAAAGACGTGAAAGTTCGAGTCTTTCTTTGATCACAATAAATACACTTGTATAGACCAATTGGAAGGAGTCATATGTCTTAGGAACATAGTAGTGTCGGTTCGAATCCGACTATAAGTACAAAGGTTAATTGGGGAAAGGTAGTATCACTATCGGAGGTGAAATAAGTAATGCCAATTATAAAAACAGATGTCCACTCGCCCATCTTCTGTTTTCCTAAATTCGGGACGTTATCCTGTAAGTGGTAGCAGAAACGACTGTAAATCGTTTGTCTTAATGACTCGGATGGTTCGACCCCATCACGTCCCACAATTTTTTAAAAATTAAATTTTTTATTTATGAAATCAAGTGTTTTAGAACGTATTATGAAACGTTCGCCGGAAGAAATTGAAATTGGTAGACAAAGAAGAAAAAAACAAATTGAAGAACTTTCTTTGGAATATCAACTTGGTCAATATGTTGGTGAATATATAGTTTACAGAACATTACCAACATTAAGTTGTGATGATATTACAACCAGAAACACTATTCAAGTTTCAGAAGAAGAAACAAACGAACTTAAAAGATTAAATGATATATGGTTTAATAAAGTTTGGAACTTTAGAGGAACAGAAGAAGAAAAAAAGGAAGCAACAAAAGAAGAATGGAATAATCTTAGAACATATCAAAAAATGTTGGATGATAAATATTATCCCCCAACAATTCAATCACATCTGTCACCTTTAAATGTAAAAGATATGAATGAATTTAAACGAGGTTTAATTGACTGTTTATGGAGTTCTGATTGTTGTTCTTATAGTTTGAAAGAAGAAGATATTTTGATTGAAACTAATGATGATTATTTATTCACAACAATCACATTAAAAAGATAAAAGAATTACCTACTGGTACAACCTGAGCATGACTTGTAGTGGTGACCGTAGTGAGGAGTGGGTAATTGTTTTATATTGATCCTTAGCTCAGTTGGTTAGAGCAAATGACTCATAATCATTAGGTGATCGGTTCGAGACCGGTAGGATCAACATCATCGTTATATACCCCTTGAATGAATCTAACTCGTGCATCTCGAGCAATACATGAGGTAATGACAAATTGGTTCAGGTAAGTCCAAGGGGGTATATAACTAAATTTGGGTATAAGTACCGAGCGAAGCAAGAATGGTCTAATTCGGATGTGTGTGGGTTCGACTCCCATTGTATCCACTGTTTGTAGGTATAGTGAATAACCTTCAGAGAAGGTGATGGTATCGCACTCTTAAAATGCGAACCCTCTTTAGTTCCGTCATATAGCGGTTTAATATGTGACCCTTACAAGGTCAACTCACCAGTTCGATTCTGGTCGGAACTACAGAATGTTGATAAAGGTAACCATTACCTCAACAACCATTGCAATGGTAAGTATGGTACCTATGCGATAATAGTATAATGGTTATTACTCCGGATTACCAATTCGGATATGGAAGTTCGAATCTTCTTTATCGCTCTTTAAATTATTTTTTTTTTCAATTTACATTTATCGCTCATTTTATTATATTTATAATATATGAATATATGGAAACAAAATGAAATTGATAATTTAATTGAATTAATAAAAAAAGGTAAATCTTACAAAGAAATTAGTTTTGAATTGGGAAGAGAATCATCTTCAATAAGAACTAAACTATATAGATTAGGATATAAAAGTACTGATTTTATAAAAACTGAAATTAATCATTGTTTAAATTGTAATAAAGAAATTAGTAATAAAAAACTTTTTTGTAATCATAGTTGTTCGGCAACATATAATAATAAAATTAGATTTAAAAATGAATATCAAAAAAATAATTGTTTAAATTGTAATAAAGAAATTAAAATAAAAAAAAATTATTGTTCTAATAAATGTCAAGGTGAACATAAACAAAATTCAATTTTTGAAAAAATTGAAAACGGTGATATAACATTTTCTGAAAAATCATATAAAAAATTTTTAATAAAAAAATATGGGGATAAATGTATGAAATGTGGATGGAACGAAATTAATCCAGTTACAGGAAAAGTCCCTATTCAATTAGAACATATTGATGGTAATTCAGAAAATAATACTTTAGAAAATTTAATGTTATTATGTCCTAATCATCATTCATTAACACCAACATATGGTGCATTGAATAAAGGACATGGTAGAAAATATAGATATAAAAAATAAACGCATCGTAGGTGTAACTGGTTGCATCCCGTCCTTCCAAGTCGGTGGAATTAGTCGGTTCGAGCCCGACACGATGCTCATTTGAACTTTTGTACCTTTTTTTGATATTTATATATAAATTATATTTATGTCAAGAAAAGAAAAACAATATCATTACATTTATAAAACAACTAATATTATTAATGGAAAATTTTATATTGGTATTCATAGTACAAATGATTTAAATGATGGTTATATTGGTTCTGGAAAACGATTATGGTATTCTATAAACAAGTATGGAAAAGAAATTTTTAAATGTGAAATACTTGAATATTTTTCAGATAGAGAATCATTATATAAAAAAGAAAGAGAATTAGTTAATGAAGAATTATTGAAGGATAAAATGTGTATGAATCTTGGAATAGGAGGTACTGGAGGTCAAGGTGATAGATTTTTAACAAAAGAACAATTAAAAAAAGGTAGGAAAAAATGTGATTTAATTTTAAGAGAAAAATATGGTGAAGATTTTCGTTCAATTATTGTAAAAAAATATTATAATAATTTAACTGAAGACCAAAAAAAAGAACGGAATAAAAAAATAATAAATGGACAAATAAATTCAAATTTTGATCGTTCTAAAACTTTTAAAGGAAAAAAACATAATGATAAAACAAAAAAGATAATTGGAGAAAAGAGTTCAATTAATCAAAAAGGTTCATTAAATTCACAATTTGGAACGATGTGGATTACAAATGGTATTGAGAATAAGAAAATTAAGAAAGAAACTGAAATACCACAAGGTTGGTATAAAGGAAGAAATAAGATGAAATAAAGAATATTGAATTATTTATAAAACTCGGTTTTTATATTTTTTAGTATAAAAATTTTAAAATATGGGTCTGAGGGAGTCCCAAAAACGGATAAATAACGTGTCCCTCTCCATTCCGGAGTAACTCAGTTGGTAGAGTAGGAATTTTGTAAATTTCAAGTCGCAAGTTCGAAGCTTGTCTCTGGATCAATGGTCCGTTGATATGGTGACTTAATGAAAACAAACCATGTCCAAGGGGTGAAAGTCCCCCACAAATTAACTAGTCTGATGCATTACAGGTGCATCGGGTAAGTGTCCTTAGTAACGAATGTGACCGCTAGTTTATTCATTGTTCTGTAGTGTAATGGTAACACATAACATTTTGGATGTTATATTTAAAGTTCGAATCTTTACAGGACAACACTAAAAATTGGAGAGATGACAGAGTGGTAATGTAGCAACCTGCTAAGTTGTACATCGGGTAAGACCGGTGCGAGGGTTCGACTCCCTCTCTCTCCGCAGAATTTTTAAATATTGCTAAGTGTTGAAATGACTTAAGTGTCTCGGCAGACTCGCCCTTCTGTCTAAAGGGTGGTGATAACAAAATAAAGACAGAATAATGGATTGACCACTAAAAATGTTAAAACTTATTTGTTCTGTACCTAATTGCACCGTACATGGTTCGAATCCTGTCTTAGCAGAGTTGTATATGTTAATTCACCTCCACGTTTGGTTACAACTGGAAACGGGTAATGCCGGCTAAGAAATTAACAATTAAATTAATTAACAAAAAATAAAGAAAGATGACTTAGTATTTATTTAAAAACACAATTATGGAACGGAAATTTAGAACACTTTATGGTACTCCGATACCAAATGTAGTTGATTATGTAAAAGATTACTTATCAAACAGAGAAGATGTAGAAATCTTAATCGGATCAGATTCACAATGTTATGGAAATAAAAAAACAGTATATGGTGTAGTAATTGCATTATATACAAAGGGTAAAGGTGCCCATGTTTTATGTAGTCGTGAGACAGTTCCAATGGAGAGAAATACTGCAACAAGATTATTAACTGAAGTTTGGAAATCAATTGAATTAGCTGAATATCTTAAAGATAATGGTTTACCAAAACCACAATGGATAGATATTGACTTAAATCCAGATCCAAAATATAAATCTAATGCAACACTTAGACAAGCGGTTGGTATGGTTGAGTCTTGTGGTTATAAAGTCAGATATAAACACTTAGGTGCAATTATGACCTATGCTGCAAATCATTTAGTTCGTTTGTAATGGGAGATTTTTTAAGTAAATTGGAATATGAGATTAAATTCAAATCAGAAGTTGAAAAAGTTCTGAGAGAAAAGGTCATGTCTAAAATTAAAATAAGAGAAATTTTAAAATTAATAAAAGAAAGAAATAAGAAAGATGGAAATTAATCCACCTTTTTTTATTTATTAAATAATATTTTTTTACTATCATTGTAATATGGGAAATAAAATAAAAAATTTTTTAATTGGTGCAGTAGTATCATTAAATAAAGTTCAAGAAAATATAAGTCAAACTGTTAATGGAATTGATAATAACATTTCAATTCAAAAAGAAGTAGAAAAACATGAAATAAAACTTGTAACAAAAAGTAGGTTTTATGATATTTTAAACAAGGCAGATAAATATGAAAGAGCATTAAAAGAAGGTGTATCCTTGGATATACTTAATAATAAAGATTTAGTATCCAAAAATCCAGAAAAAGTTGAAGCTGCAAATCAAAAAATAAGAGAAGCTTTGAATTCTACATTAACTGAGGAAAAAATAAAAGAAATTGAAGATAGACCAATACTTGGATTTAGAAATCAAAGATTTGGTTCTTTAATGGAGGATATTAATAATCTTGATGAGGATGCCAAATATAAATTTAGTACAAATAATGATTTGTATAAGTATGCTAGTAATGTAAAAATACATTATAAAGATGATGGTTTATTTTTGGAATTTATTGTTAACTCAAGTGAAAATCCAAAAATATTAATGATGAATTTTGAAGATCTAAATCATTTTTCTGTTGTTGAAAAAAATGCAAAGACATATGAATATGAAATATTATCTTATGAGGGTACTAGAGTTACCGCACCATTTGAGAAGGGTTATATGTATAAAGCAAACATTTTAAAGAATGGTGAATATAATTTTGAAATGGATGATAAAATAAACATATTGAATAAGAAAAATACTCCAGCAAAAAATACAGCGTTTTATAAATAAAAAAGGTGGATTAATTTCCACCTTTATTCTTTTATAACATTTATTTTTATTTTCGGTTCATAACCATTTGGTAGTCTATTATCTATACCTAGAAATTTCCCCATATTTTTATCCATCCTTATTGTTACTTCTTTTTTATCAAGATTTAACATTATCTGACCAACAGTTTGCATGTTATGTTCATTTTTTTCTCTATATGGATTGAAGAATGGGTTTTTATGATATTGTTGTCTCATTTTTTCAAACACTTCACTATCTGTTTTACAACTTTTCAAATATTCTTTTGCAAATAACATTCTCATATGAGAAGATTTCTTTTTAATACCTGTTGTATAACCAGCAACTTCATGTGCTATACCATGATTTGTTCTAACCATGACTTTTTTATCTTCTTTTAATTTTGTTACAACAGAAGTGTCTTTACTAGTTGCTTCAATATTATAAATGTTTTTATTATTTCCAACCATTGTTTGACCTTTAATACCAACATTTTTTTTATCATCACCGGAGAATGAAATAACCGACTTAACAACATTTTTTATTTCTTTATGTTTTAATGCTGTTCTAATTTTAAAACCATCAGTCGCTTTCTTTCTATTTTCAGTATCGTCTAATTTTGGATCTTTAAAAACATAATTTTTTCCATCCTTTTGTTTTTTTTCTATTTTATCACTTTCTTTTTCATCTTGTCTAACCAATAGACTTGAATTAACAATACCAATACCATATTCATTCATACCTTCAGACCAATCGGTATCCTCATCAATCCAATATACCATTTCCACATCATCAACAACTTCATGAACTACTTTCATTTTGGCAACATAACCTCTATCTCTATTTTTTGCCAAAATAATACCATTATCAAGTCTAACTGCAGCAATTGTACATTCTTTAATTAAATTTAATTTTTCAGATTTAACTAAACTTATCTCCTCACTTATTAATTCATTTAATTTTGATTCATTTATTATCATAATAAATTATTTATTACAATAAATATTTGATAATGTCAATAATATCACTTATATTTGCATTCTATTATTAATTAACAATAAAAAAATTATTATGAAGTGTATTAAATCAGTTAGAGTTGGCAAGAATGTTGAACTTGGTGAAATTAAAAGGGTAAATGATGTGGATGCAGATTTATCTGTAAGAAGTGGATCTTGGTCATATGTATCAAAATCTGAGTACAAAAAAACTATTAAACCGGTTGTAGTTGAACCAGTACTTGTTGAGAAAAAAGTTGAGAAAACTATTTCCGAAAAACAACGTGATAGTAAGAAAAAAAATAATAAAAAAGTTTATAAATAATTTTTTTATTTGAAAAATTAGATTTATCTTTGCAACGTAATACTTATTATATATGACACATTAGATTAATAAACTTGTAGTAATAACCAGAGGTGATATGACACCAGGTTATCAAATGGCACAAAGTTGTCATTCAGTATCACAGTTCATACTTGAACATCATGATTTGGCTAAGAAATGGAATAACAATTTTTTAATATCGTTATCCATTGATTCAGAAGAAAAATTAAGTAATTTATTAACAAAAATTCAAGATATTGGCGTTCCTGTGTCTTATTTCACAGAACCCGATATTGACAATCAATTGACTTCAATTTGTTTCCTTGAAACGGAACAAACAAGGAGATTAACATCGTCATTACCTTTATCATTAAAAAATTTTAATAAACAATAAAACAAACAGTTATGATGTAGATTACAGAAAAGAAATGTGAAATTGTATTTCACTTCAACAAGAAACATTTGGAAGACCCTACCATTCCAATGTGGGTAATTAAATGTAGGGGTGACACTCATTATGTCCATCACGTAGTTGTAGAACCCGGTGTTGGTTTCTCAACAAAAGAAACTCCAAATAACACTCATACAAAGGGGAGTATCAAATTTAAAGCAAATTTGGTTTTAGAAACGGATGAGAATAATCAGACAATCGCAAGGTTGTATTAATAAAATAAAAAAATTAATAAAATGTCACAAAAAAACAACGGGTCAAAACAAAACCCAACAACAGTAATTAAATGTAGTTTTTCAAACTCAGTTCATAAATTATTAGAACCTAACATGGATAAAAAAACTTATCAACGTTGGAAGTATAAAAAAGAATTAACTGAAAAAGAAAAGATTGAGATCTTTGATAAAATAATGGAATTACATAAAGAAAGTTCCGAGTTATTAACCTCATATCAATTTGAGAAGAGGGAAAAAAGAAGAATACATAAAGCACGTGTTGAACGTGGTTATGAGTTCAAGAAAAAAATAAATAAAAAAGATTTGGTGAATCAAAATTAAGTCTTTATATTTGCATCAGTTCTTTAAAATATCTGCTGATAAACAAACAATAATCTTGACCAACATAATAGGCTTCGGTGACCGTTGGTGTAACTGTGAATTAACACATCGGGGTTATCTCAACCAAGAGAGATGTTTGTGGACAGATAAACGACCTTAGATTGTACTTAGGTACATTGGAAGGAAGTCCTTTCTCCCCAAAGTAGGGAGCGTACTAAGGTTTATTCACATTCTTGGAGTGACAGATATTTTAAAGAACTTTATGGTAAAGTGACCGAGTGGTTAGGTGTGGGAACAGACGTTCTTATTACAAAGGTTCGAATCCTTTCTTTACCTCTGGAATTTCAGTACTGGTGTCCATAATACCAATGAAAGACGGATGAGGACAAATCTCCTATGGAGTTTATTCTGTCAAATATCAAGGTACATGTAGTAAAGTGAATGAGACCTGTGACAAAAACTGAATACGTCATAAAACTACATAATTTTTAACAGTTCTTTGATAATTTTTTAAAATGGCATGTTAACTCAACGATAGAGTAGGATTTTAATAACTTTTTATCCATTTTCTGATTGCATTATCACTAACACCATATTTTCTTCCCGTTCCACAATAACCTAGTGTATTTATTTCATTAACTAGTGTTTTATAATCTGGACGTTCTACTAATCTCCTAGAAAATTTGATTATTTCTTCTGGTGTTTTTAATATTTTTTTGTTATCAGTATTTTTAACATTACCACCACAATGTGTATCTAATGTTGCATTACAGTTTGGGCATAAAAATCTTAAATTTTCTAATCTATTATCGTTATTAACACCATTAATATGATCAAGAATTAATGAAAAATTTTTACCCATCCAATTACCGTCATTTTTACACATTAAACATTCATAAGGTAATAATTTATTTTTAATAATGTGTTTTTTAACACAACCTCTACTAAAATCAGAATTTACAGTAAAACGATTTATGTTTTTTGATTTATTAGTATATTCTCTTGATAATTGAGCTTGTGTTTTAAAATGTTCAGTATTTATTTTAAATTTTTCAATTAATTTTTTTAACTTTACATAGTTGGAACCATTTATATTCCACCCTAAATTTTCTAAACAATTTTTACTATTATAACTTAATTTCACGATTTCTTCTAAATTTTCCATTATATGTATTTATAATAAATATACCCATTTCTATAAAAGTTCGAGGTTCGAGGTTCAGTTTTAAAATATTTGGTTATATGAAAAAGTTTTCATATATTTGTAATATAATTGTTTCGTTAGTTTAACGGTAAAATACATCTCTCTAAAAGATTAGTTGTCAGTTCGAATCTGATACGAAATACAAATTAATTAATATGGTTATTCATAATGAATTTGAAATTGGTGATATTGTTTATTTAATAACAGATACTAACCAAGCTAAAAGAATGGTCATTGGTTTTAAAGTAACTTTAAATGATGTGAAATATATATTAGGCTGTGAACATTATGAAAGTCTTCATGAATCAATAGAAATTTCAAAAGAAAAAAATATTTTATAAAATATTTGGTAGACTCAAAAAGTTTTCTTATCTTTGTAAAAATTAAGAAATAAAAAGAAAAAAAAATATTTTTTAAAAAACACTTTATTTTTCAAATAAATTTACTATATTTGTCGAACAACAATTAAATAACAACAAAAATTTACAACAATGAAATTGACAAGAAACATCGTCGCTCTTCAAAAAGGTTTGGTATGTCCATCTAATGATGGATTGGATAACAGAATACCAGTCGCTACAGTACAAGCTCACTTAATGAGTTTTGGTTACATGTTAGATGAGGATGCATTTGCAGAATTATCTAAATCAGATTTATCAGAAATACAAAAATTTAATGATGAAGTTATCTCTTATTTGAGAGAAATAACTGGTGGTAAAAGAAATTTCACCGCATTGTACAAAAACTTCCCTGAAGAAGTTATGTCTAAGTCTGATTCAGAATTATTCTTTAACGCTATTAGACATTATTGGAGTAATGGTACGTGGGAACCTAGTACTGTAACATACGAAAGACCAATTAAGTTTGAAAAAATCAAGTATACCATGATAAAATATGGTACACAAGAAAGATTTGAAAGAATCTTCACTGACTTGGTTTCTATTAATACTTCATTGACTCCAAGTGATTTGAATATTGTTAAGTGGTTCGCAGAGACTAATCAAAAATTAGTTTTCCCTGATGTAATTCCTTTCAAAGAAAACCTTTGTACCTTAGCAGGTATGGGTATTGAAGGATTACCAGTAAAAACAACTACTGACGTTTTACGTATTGCTGTACACTTATCAGGTGGTGACATCTCTTTACCAAAAGTACCTGATGCACAAGTTAGGTTAAACAGATGGAGTTCTTACAAGAGTGACAACCCTGAAAGAGAAAAATTCAAATTTAAAAGTTTCTCTCGTAAAGAAAGAAAATATCTTTTAGGTTTATTGGAGAAAACAAATTGTGATCCAAAGGAAATGGCGTTAAAGAGTGGAAGATGGGTTAAGTTGGCGCACGGATTACACGCAGGTGAATACAAGAACGCTTTCCCTAAAGCATTCGATGCTATCAACAAAATTAGAAATGAAAAAGTGAAAACTTGGTATTCTAAATTGAATGAAGCATTTGATAAGTCTTTGGAAAATGGTTTAAAAGTATTGTCTGAAAGACCAGGTGAATTCTCAAGAAGAATTGATTGGTTAATCCGTACTAATCCAAAGAATATTGAACTAATCATGTCTTACTTTAGTGAGGCGGTGAAAGGTACTTCAAACAAGGTATTGTTCGAGGTGTACAACCACTTTGAGAATCGTTTGGAAGCGAAGTCAGATAGATCAGTAATGATTAAAGGGGCAAGAAAACGTACTCCATTACCTACTTTACCAGCGTTATCAAATAATATTGTTGAATCAATTCACTCTAAATTATTTGAAACATTAAGAGATAAATTCTCTAACTTGGATAGTTTGGGTAACTGTTGGATTGATGAAGAATTGAAAAAGATTCCTTTACCAACTAACATGAGAAGTATGAACTTCTCTTCTAAACCAACTGTTAGAGGTCAAAGAACTCCATTGGATAATCCAGACGCTAAAGTCATCAGACCTTTCGTACATTGGATGGACCCTCGTGGTAGTGAAGACTTGGATTTGAGTGTTACATTTGTGGGTGACAAATCCGCCGATGTGTTATCATTCTTTAGGTTAAGAGTTGGTAAGTCAGTTCACTCAGGTGATGTTAGACATAGAAGAGGTGCTTGTGCTGAGTACATTGATATTCATATGAAAGATGCTTTATCTCGTGGATACAAATATGCGGTAATTGATGTGAGAAACTTTAACGGTGGATCATTGAAATCAGTTGAAACATCATTTGGTATCATGGAAAGAGAACATCCTGAATCAAATGACCACTGGTTACCTGAAACATTATCAAGTTGTTCATCTTTGGAATCAACATCTTCAGTGACGTTAATTTCAATAATTGACTTGGTAACAAAAGAGTATATTATGTTGGATATTGACTCAAGTGGTACAACATATGCAAGAGGAGATATGAAAAACACATTGAAACTTGTAGAAGATTATACTAAACTACCAAAAGTAAGTGTTTATGACCTTGTATTATTACACGTTGAAGGACGTGGTAAACAAGTAACATTGGATGACAATGTGGATACTTACTTCAAATATGAAGACTTTATGACTTCATACGAAGAAACAGGAAAATTGATGGGTGTGTAATAAAACCCATCAAATTATTAAAAATATTAATGTGGCAACGGAATTAGTTACTTCTATTTTAATTGGTAAAAATTCACTAATCCAATTCCCACAAACTTTAGTTCTTAAAATATTTAAATGGCTATGTGTTATAATCACTTCACTTAACTGAACTGATTATTTGGTTACTTCTAATCAATTTTTCGGGACTGGTTCCCGAGCTACTGCAACGATACCAACACAATTACCATTTTAACCTTTGTGAAGGCAATGTTTTTTTTGGTTACTTCTAAACATTTGTAACGTTATTACCAAAACAATTCCCTTCCTTTTTATTTTGTTATTTAAAAATTTTAACTATATTTACAATAACAAAAATTAGTTCTTTGAATAATATTATTGATGGCCATCTATTTTGTCTTACTTCTAAAAATTAAACTTTAAAATTAACAGACATAGAATTTCCATCATTTTCTAAATATATTAAGGCCATGTATTGACTTAAACTATATTTTGAATATTTATTATTATGATAATATCAGGAGTATATAAAATAGTAAATACCGAAACTAATCAAATTTATATTGGTAGTAGTATAAATCTAAACAAAAGAGAAAATGAGTAAAACCATGAAAAATAAAATTAAAAATGGTGATTTTAATAATAATAAGTGGAAAAATATATCAAAAGAGGAATATGATAAAAATATAAAAATTTTAATTGATAAATCAGTTAAAAATAAAAAAAATAAAATCGTATGTCAATATACTTTAGATAATATTCTAATAAAAGAATGGATTAGTATTAATGACATTGAGAGAACATTAAAGTACTATGCTTCACATATATCCAAATGTTGTAATAATAAAAAGAAAACAGCATATGGACATATTTGGAAATTTAAACAACAATAAATAAAACAAAAAAAAAACAACATTATGGCAACAGAAAATGTAAAAACAACAGATGAAATGGTCAAAGAATTATTTGACACAGTACAAGCAAAAAAATTAGCAATTGAAAAGGCAGAGAGACCTTGTTGGCAAACAAGTGGTAACTTCGGTTATTCTGCAAATTCAGCACATGACAGAAGTGATGTGAAAACAATAACTGACGTAAGAAAGATTGTGGACATGTTAGCGTTCTTGATGGATCGTAAAGAAAAATCAGAAAATGCATCAAAAGAATTGGGTGTGAACTACACATTCAGTTGGTTAGGGTTCTCAGTTGATGAATGGAAATCGGATTTCAAAACAAGAGTTGATCAAATCTCTCTTCAAGAAAGACGTAAAGAATTGGCTGAAATTGAAGCTCGTTTAAATGCAATTATCTCACCTGAGTTAAAAGCAAAAATGGAGTTGGAAGCTCTTTCAAATTTACTGAACAAACAGTAAATTAAATATTTTAGTTCTTTATTAAGGTGATTTAGGTCTAGCAGATGTAGTATAGGGTTACCGTTATAGAAAAACGGTCTGAAATGTTGTGAAACGCTATATCGTAAAAGAGGTAGCTGGTCAAACCTTAGGCTTTAGTTTTTAACCGTATGACTATTATTGGTGCCTATTCCAATTCTAAATTATCTTAATTATTTTCTTTGTTTAGAAAAACAAAGTGGTGGAGAAATGTAAATATATTTACGGCCTCAAAAGGTTAGGGTTTAATTACTCTAACCTTTTTTACTTAAGATATGAGACTGGTATTTTTTTCTGACACGCATAGTTTACACAATGTAATGTTATCACCTTTACCAAAAGGTGATGTGTTAATACATTCTGGAGATGTAACCAATATCGGAACAGAATCAGAAATTATTGAATTTGTTAAATGGTTTAATGATTTAGAAGGTTATCAACATAAAATATTTATTGCTGGTAATCATGATTTTGGATTTGAAGATAATAGGATAAGACATGGTAATGATTTACCTTGGTTAGATCGTTTGGTTGAAGAAGGAAAGTTACCAAAGTTAAATTGTATTTACTTAGAAGATAGTGAATATATAATTAATTCTGATGAGTTTTCTAAACCAATTAAAGTATATGGTTCACCTTGGCAACCAGAGTTTTTTAATTGGGCATTCAACTTACCAAGAAATGGTGTGGATATTCAGGATAAATGGAATCAAATACCGGAAGATACTGATATATTAATTACACACTCGCCTCCTTACGGAATTTTAGATTATACATTAATGAATCAAAGTGTAGGGTGTGAATTTTTACGGTATAAGGTTAATCAACTTAAACCAATTATAAACTGTTTTGGACATATACATTGTGCAAGAGGTATAAAGGAAATTGATGATACTTTATTTATAAATTCATCAATATGTACGGAACAATATAAACCAAAAAATAATCCTATTGTTCTTGATTTAATTGAAAGGGATGGTCAATTTTTAAAATTTGTTGTTTACGATTAATATAATTTAATCTAGATTGTCTCATTTTTTCTTTAGATTCTTCTGAAACAATCTTCCCTTTATGTTTTTTACCTATTTTATTTTTTGTTTCATCACTAAGAGTATGTCCTTTTTTAGATAAACTCATCTTTAATTTAGTCTCTTCGGAATGTGTTTTACCACGTTTACTTTCAGACATTTTTAACAATGATTCAGGTGACATTTTTCCACCGTCACCACCATTAGTACCATTTGTTAGATCATTACCGATTTCTCGGTAATATTTTATCCATTTTATTTCTGATTCATTGAGTAATTCCTCATTATTTAATACCTCTAATATAATTACATTAACTCTTAATCCTTCATTTAAAAGAGATTTAATCCAAGTATTTTTATGTGTTACATATTTTAAACGTGATTCTTTATAATGATTTCTAATTCTTGTGTATAAGTCAACCGCTTTTCCAATATATCTAATTTGATTAGATATCGGATCTGAAAGACCATAAATAACATTTTTATTAGGTAAATCTTTTAATGAACTAATAAGTAGTTGATTACGATTATAATTTCCTTCTTTAATTTTTTCAATGAGGGGTCTTGATATAGTTATACTGATTTTTGTTGTGTTTGTTTCCTTCATAAAATAAATATAATGGAAAAAATTGGATATATGAATATTATTACTTATATTTATGATTATTATATAATATGATTTTATATCACATAACCAAAATAGAAAATATTGATTCAATTTTAGAAAAAGGTATTTTACCTAATTATAAAAGAGGAATAACTCATTGGTCGATTAAACAAAACTACGTGTTTTTAACAAATAACGTTTATAAAATTATTAAAGAACAAATTGGTTTATGTTGGGGAAAAGAAATAGTAATAATTGAAGTAGACATTTTTAAATATGAACCATATTTATATAAAAGTACAAATAAAATATCTGATTTTGAATTTATTACAGATAGAGTATTACCGGAAGAAATAAAAAACATCTTATTCAGACACGTATTTCGTTAATTCTTCCATTTGTGATGAAAGATATAGACCAAAGAATAAACCCCATTATAATTGACTTAAATGAGGTTTATGGGGAGTTGGTTGTGACAATTGTATAATAAACTATATTTATATTAAAAACACTATGAAAAAGATTATTGAATTAATTAAAAAATTATTGGGTGGTGGAAGTATCCAAGATAAAATTAATGAAATAAATGAACTTGAGGTTGCGGTTAATGATCAAATCACAGATATTAAATCTGAGGTAAAAGAGATTAAAGAATCTGTTAATGATCAAATTACTGACATTAAATCTGAAGTAAAAGAAGAAGTAAAAGAAATTAAAAATGAAGTGAATAGTCAAATTACAGATATTAAATCTGAGGTAAAAGAGATTGTTCATAAGAAAAGAGGTCCTTATAAGAAAAAAAAATAAATAATTTTTTTATTTCAAATTTTCTTCTTATATTTGCAATAGTTCTTTAAAATATGGGTCTATTTTGGTTTTGATTTAGAATGTTAGGGATGAGTGGCACGTAAGAGCTGAGTTAACTCTTTAAAAACTGATTTAAACAATTAAACGGCAACGTTTACAAAAACATGGAAATTGCAGGAATTCTTGCAACTTCTAACGTAGCAGTAGCCTAAGAGGTGAATCTACACCGGGTCGAATTACATATAACCTAGGAACAGAAGTAATCAAGGGTTGATACACCCGAAACGTATCGGAGTACGTTGGCAAAGTTTAAAACTCCTTAAAATAAGGAAATTAAGTGTGTTTGTTGGTAAGTCATATGAAACCATCTATTTGTCAATTGTGAATAATTGAATAAACGTGTAGTCACTTATTGTTAAGTTCTGAAGACACCGGTTCGACTCCGGTTAGATCCACTTGTTTCTAAAATAAAAAACCCATCATTTTTTGATGGGTTTTTTTATGTCTATTTATTTGTTCATTAAATCTTGAAAACTTCCTATAATATTACCTTTTGAGTCTTTATAAACCCCTGATTTATCAGCAGAATAACTTTCTTTTGTATTCATATCTAATAAACTAGGTAAACCATTAACTATTTGTGTACTATCCCATGCTAATTTTCTTTTAATTTGTTTTTGTTGTATTTTGATTTACTTGTGTATTTGTTTGTGGTGTTACGGTATTTGTTTGTAATGGGTTATTGAGTTGTGTATTTCCTTGAGGTGACTTATAATTGTATTTATGTGCACTTAAAGCCTTATTTAAATTTTGTGTATCTGCGTATGTTGGTGTTGTTTGATTACTATCTTGATTTTGTAATGCATTTGCTGTTTCAGGACCTACAATACCACTTTTATCTTTTAAATTATTATTTGTTTGAAAATTTATTACCGCTTGTTTAGTTACATTTCCAAAATGACCATATTGATTTTGAGGAAGTTGTAATTTTAATTTCATTTGAAGAGTTTTAACCGCATCTCCATTAGAACCAAAATGTAAATATTGTTTTCCTTGTAAAACATCATTAAAATTATCTACTTTTGATTGTAGTTTTGCTGGTTTGTTTTTCAATGTTTTTGCAAGTGTTTCTGCTTGACGAGTTTCATCACTAGTTATATTATATTTTTTGACATAATTTGTCCATTCCATCCCATTTACTGAACTACCAGGACTTACAATTGTACCATTTTGTAATGAATTGAACGCATTTGCAATATTTTGAATTCTATTTGGGTCTGTTGCAGGTTTTGTTTGAGTTGCAGTTCCTGGTGGAGGATCTGGTATAATATTTTCACCATCACAACTATATGTTCCAAATTTACTAGTTGTGGTATTATAATATTTTTTATTATTATAAAATACCTTATCTGCGTTTTCATTTTCACCTCTTACATAATATTGATTATTTTCATTTTCAATACCATTTTTTCTTATGATATTTTGAACACATGGTGGGTATGTATTTATATTATTTGGATTTGTTTTTTGATAATAAGAATTATCTACCTCATTTAAATAATTCTTTTTTGTTGCATTTACATGAAGATTTAATATTCTTATTTTCTCTCCTTCTGATAATATAAACTTATTTTCCATTATATTTTTTTTTATTATTTTTTATTATTTTTTTCTCCAAACATATTTCACACCATAACTTTTATCTAATTTTTGTTTAAATCTGGTGTAACCTAATGGAAGTAAATAACTATCAATCATATTTAATTGATCGGTAGTTAAATCACCTTTTTCTTTTATTCTATTTGCAAACATGTTGTTTTCTATTTTTAATTTTCCTTGTTGTATCAAACTATCATAAAGTTGTTTTCCTTGATTTTGATCAACATCTTCCACCCATTTTGTACCATCCCATGTTGCTGGTTTACCAGTTGCTGGATCTGTTCCTTTATCTCCAAATTTAGTTGTATTATCAATTTCAGGATTTTCACCAGGTCCTGTTATTGTATTGTCAGGTACTTTATTTGTAATTGTTGTTGCAGTTGTTGGACTAGTAGTTGCAGTTGTTGATCCACTAGGGTTACATTTAGACATTATTTTATCATAAGTGTCTTTTTCAATTACATTTGCATTTATTACCCCTTTTGTTTTTGGTCCAAAATAACCTTTTGTTGGGGTTATACCTAAACAACCTTGAATATCTTTAACTTTATCTGATATACATCCATATTCTAAAGGAAAAGGTTGACCATTACAATCATGATATTTCACACCACTTCCTTTGGAACTTCCTCCACCACTATTTCCTCCTCCACTATTTTCTCCATCCCAAATAATGTTAATGTCGTTAAGACCATTACCAGACCCTTGATTTGAAGATGATTGTCCACTTTGGATTTGTTTAATCATTGAATACATTTGATTTCTATTATCAACTGATTCTGGTTCTGTAACATAAAGGTATTTTAAAGATTTATTTAAATCACCACCACCTAAACCTGAGTCTTGATATAAATCTAAAAATCTTTGACCTTGACCATTTGAAACATATTTTTGTAGTAATGCCTTTGCTTTTCTTAAATCATTGGTTGTACAAGGAAAATCTAACAAATCAATCATAATATTAACATCACCATATAATCCTGAGTTATTACTTGACGCTTGTTCACTAACAATTTGTCCATTTTTACAATTGTATGTTCCTTTTTTACCTGTAGCAATATCAAATACTCTACCTCCTGAATAAAATTGAATTCCTTTTGGATATTGTTCGTTTGTTACTTTAACACTAACTTCACCAGATGGTGATGTTGCAACTATACCAATTTTATCATTAATTAATTTTTGTATACACGGAGCCCAATTTGAATCAGTTGGTGGTGTTGTTGGCATATCATCTGGTTTTTGACCACTATCACTCAACATATACCATAAAGCGGTCGCACCAATACCAATACCTGCTGCCCATATCAATGTTTCTTTCCAACTTCTTTTTCCACCTTTGAAAAAATCTTTTAATTTTTGAAATTGGTCTTGTGTATATTTTTTAACACCACTAATATTACTTGTGTTTGTCCCCGTAGATACTTTAGTTGATGAACCAACTTCATATGTAAATACACCTTTATCACCTATATAGTTTTTACTTTTTAAATCGGAAATAATACCATTTATAGATTCTGGTGCATATCCTTTCCCATCTAAATATATTTTAATATCTTTCGTATTTTTACAATGATCACTTAAATCTTTTAATATATTTTTATTTTTTGTAAAATCAGATATAATTGTTTTTCTTAATGAAAATGGTGTATTTCTTGATTTTAAAAGTCCCTTTTCAACCCTACCTAATTCTTTACCTTTTAAACTACCATCTTTTATTGCGGTAAAAATTTCATCTGCAGTTTTTAATTCTTTAGTTCCTATTTTTATTGCACCTTCTGGTGAATTCATAATTGCCCTTTCCATATCCTCAAATGCAGAACGAAGAGTTCCACCTACACTTGATAAGTCATGAATATTTTCTAAATCTTTGGCGATAGTATCACCTAACGCCTCATCAATGTCGGTATCAATTGGATATGACTCTAAAATATTAATTTTATTACCATTAATTGAGTTCATCATCAATTTAATAGTCTTAATTTCATTTATTATTTTTTTTTCCATTTTTTTATTTTTTTATATTTTTTTTAAACACCATCAAAATCTGAATTAGAATTGGTAAAAACATTTTCAAGTTCTTTTGCATTTTGAATTTCATTACCTTTTCCATATGTACCCAAACCAGTTACAAGTGCCCCCGTATTAAAACCGGCTTTTGCTCCTTTACCTAATTTACCACCACCTAAACCTTTTTCTATCATTTTACCAGGTGCTGAAATTACTTTTTTACCAATACCTAAAATACCACTAACTAAATCAATAATTTTTTGAATGAATTTATTTAATCCACCTAATATTGACGAGACGAATTTATATAACATTGGTGATTTTTTTTCAAGGAAACTTGCAATACTACTCATTTTAGATGAAACAGAACCAGCAACGCTATTTATTTTTTCTAATATACTTTTAAACATACCATTAGTTTTTACCGCATTTGACAAACCTTCAGTCGATGTTCCAAATTTTCTAATAATATCACCAATAATACCTTCTGATTCTTTTGCTGCTGCTCCAGCAGTGACTAAACCAATACAATCAATACCTGTAAAAAGAAGTCTCGTTAAATAATTTTCATTTGGATCTTCAAATTTACCTGTCATTAATTCATAAATATCCAACGCAACAACAACCCCCCAAACAACCACCTGAGCACCTTTACCGATACCCGTAGCAACTAAAATAGCATCAAGAATTAATCCAATTGGATTATATAAAGCTGACCTTATTTTTCTAGCAACAAATAATGCACCTTTCCCAATTAAATTTAAAACATCAGACCATTGACCTTGACTAATACCATTAATAAGTCCTTTAACACCTTGATATGATTTTGATAAAAAATCGCCAGTACCACTTATTGCTCCCTTTGCAGTATCTTTTAACCATTCACCAGCACTTGACATCCAATCACCAAAACCTTCATTTATAATAATATCTTTTATAAATGGTTTTAATCTTGTAAAATCCTGTGTTGATTCTGTTAATAATAAATTATTTAAAGATTCATTAACTGATTCCTTAATGTCTGTTGGAATATTTTTTGCGGTGTCGAAACTATGTTTGATGAAAAATTTAAAATTATCAAAATTTTCCCAAATGTTTCCTAATTTTGTTTGGTTTTTAATATCAAACAATTCATCTAAAAAAATTGCATAATCTTCATTTGGAGATAACCAATCTAAAATAACATATTCCGGTTTATGATTAACACCATATAAACCTAATATATTATTTCTTTCAGATTCAGTTACTAAAATTCTTTTATTTGTCATTTTTTTATTTATAAATATTTGAAATTATGTTAAAGGATTTGCTTTACCCCTTGTTAATTTTGAACCAACGGTATCTGACCATTTTGTATTACCAACTGGATTACCAGGTCCTCTAGTAACACCACTTTCCCATTTTGTAACATCTGGATAACCTTGACCGCCAGATTGTTTGTCTGATGTTCCCGCAGTTGGTGCGGCAGATGCTGCATCTTGTTCATCCAATTCGTCTTTCGTATATTTGGACAACAATAGTTCCAGCTGTTTCTCAGTTATTACTAATTTCATATGTATATAAATATAAAAAAAACTCCATTTTGTGGAGTTTTAAAAAAAAAAGTTTATTATTTAATTTCATCATAAACTTTTGGGTGAATATTACTAAATTTTCTCATAATTAAACCTGCAACAGCATGTGCTTCATTTTCAATATCACTACCATCTGCACCATCTTCATTTGAATTTGTTAATCTACCCTCTTCAAATTGTTTATGGTGAGTCATCTCATGTGCAAGACTTCTCATAACATCAACCAATGCCCTATTTTTTGCGTTAACCTTAATGATTTTATTTTCTTTGGTATAATCGTAATTTGCAGTAGTCTTTAAACCATTATTACCATTTTGAATAACAATAGTAGGAACTGATTCAAGTTCCAATTTTTCTTTTACAAACTTTGTAAACGTATGTAAAAGTTTCTTTTTTTCGTCTGATAGAAATTCCATACTATATAAATATCACAAACTTTCTTCTTCAGGAAGATCATTCTCTTTTAAATATTGATTTATTAAGTCAATTACGAAATCCTCATCAATATCATATAAATCTTTTTCAATTATTATGGTTGGTGAATAATATTGAATATCGTCAAACGATAAATTTAATGTTCTATAAAACTTATCCCCATCATCAATTGTTGAGAATTCTACATTTAAATTTCTACTTTCGTAATAATAGTCGATTATATTCATTTCAAATGATAATTATATTGATTTTTTTGAAAATACAAATTATTATTAAAATATTTATACGATTATGATTGATTGGTACGTTATAGAATTTTTATACCCAGTTGCATTTAAACATTTTGTAGATAAAATGTTTCCAAATGTCGGACTTGTTAGTGTCTCAACTTTATCCTTATATGATATAAAAAAATTATATTATTTTTTTGATAAAGATGGAGTATTTTTAACCACCGAAATGTTTTATATTAATCACTGGGTTTATTCCATTTCATTAAGTAATGGAATAGTTTTTGGGTATAGTGGAGATAGTAAAGAAACTAGATATGATATTGAATGTGAAGGTTTTACTGAATGTTTTAAAATATTAGATAATATATTAAGAAATAAAATATAAATACTTTATAATTTTTCATAATTATTGTATATTTAATAAAAAAAATATTATGAGCATATTAAAAATGTCAGAGGAAGAAAAGAAAGCAATTCAAGAAAAACATAAGAATGCTGTTAAGAAAGAACAAGATAAAAAAATAGAAGAAAATAAAGGATTACAAAAACCAGACAAAAAGAAAGATAATTGATTTATGAATTATATCTACACACTAATGGACCCAATTTCAAATGAAATCAAATATGTTGGAAACACTAATGATATTTCTGATGTTTTAGAATTACATATATCGGAATCAGAAAACAAAATTAAACGTTTACATGTTTGGATTCAAAGTCTATTAGAGTTAGGTTTAAAACCAATTGTAGAAATTATTGATGAAATTGAAACTGAAATTGATTTGAATGAGGAATTTTGGATTTCACAAATTAAATCTTGGGGATTCAATCTGATCAATGAATAAAATGTATATTAAAAAACCTATCTATTCAGATAGGTTTTTTTTATTTAAGGATCTCGATAATAAAATATAAGACAACCAAAAACACCCTGAAATACAATAGAAAACTGTATCTGCTGCCCAATATGAACCAGTTAGATCCATTATCAGTTTGAACAACGCGTCGTATCCAAAAGGAAGAAAAAACATTGCCAACATTAGTGATGTATCTTTGAAGAAAGTTATTCTCTTTCTTGTATCTTTTAGTGATTGTATTTTTCTTTTTACCATCAGAGTCCATGTAAAGGGGGTTAATAAATTTATGGTATCAATACCGTTTTTTATAAATATAAGTAAAAATTTGTTTAAATCAAAATCATATACTATATTTGTAAAAAAATATATAATATGGGTAAAGTTTATCAACCAAAAGTTATAGAAATTGCAGATGAAATAATCCAAAACTTAGAAGAATTCTACGAAGAATATGAAATAAATAATCTAGAATATGCTAGAGAATATTTCCGTGATAAACTAACTGAAAAATTTATTGAAGGTAAACTAGATAATGAAGATGGTATATTTGATCAAGATGAATTTGAACAATGTATGAAAGAATCTGTCGCAACATCTGTTTTAAAATCTTTACAAGAACAAGGATATGTACAATCTTATTCAGATGAAAATACCGAAGAAGTATATTTTCTTACAGAAGAAGGAAAAGAACATGTTAAAAAAATGAAAAAAAGTTTGGAATAATTATTTCTTTTTTTCATCTACTTGTTGGGAAAATGAATTTCTCTTGTGTGATTTAACTTTATCTTTAAGTTGAATTAATACTTTTTGTGAATTACCTAAATAACTAGATATTGAATTAATTCTACCATTAGTAATACTTTTTAATCCTGATGGTATCGAATCTTCCAATTTACGCAATTCTTTAACGGTTTCATTTAATGAGTTTTGTAATTCTTCAATTTTAAATTGAACTCTACTAAATTCATTTCTTGAAACCTTTGATGTTTGTTCAGATAATATTTTATCTAATATGTTTCTAACTTGTTCCTCATTGATAACATTTCTTTCCATAATATATAAATAGTTTTGATTTATCAAAGATAAATCCTATTTTATTTCTTTTTAATAAATTTATCTCTCTTTTTGTTATACATAAATTGTTTATGTCACCTATAATTGACGGGATAATATTTTTTAAAAACCCCTCATGAATTGATATTATATGGTCTACTGTGGGATATTTCATACTATTGGATGATAGTTTTAAATTATCTTTAATCATTTCATTATCGTAATAATCAATTCCACTCCAATTATTGAATAATATTTTTTTTGATCTATATGTAAATCTATTAACTATTTTTCGATATTTTTTAAAGTCACTTACCATTTCTAAAGGAATATAAATTCCCAATTTTTCTTTTGTTTTTATCATTTGCTTTGGGTTATTATATAACTCATCACCATATCTTTCTTTTTTAGTTAAAGATGTTTTTTTATTTTTACATTTTTTGCAGGAATAATACTGTCTCCTATTTTTATTTAAAATATATTTTCTATATTGTAATTTTTTAGTTTCACCACAAAGTTCACACATGCAATCAATCTCAATTGGGCTATTTATAGATAAATCATTTATATTTATTTCAACGATATCGTTATATTTAATATTTGGATATTTTATTTTTAATTTATTAATGTTTAATGGAACAATTCTTATTGATACTTTATTTTGTATTATCATATTTTTTCATTATATTTGTAAATATCTAACAAATGGTCATATGACTTTTAAAATATAGAAAACATGAAAAATATTAAATTTGATTTTAACGATATATCGTTAATTCCGTGTACGATGAGTGACATTTCAAGTAGAAATGAAATAAACATATTAAAAAATGGGAAATTACCATTGATGGTGGCACCAATGGATACTGTTGTTAATAAAGAAAATTATCAAATTTTCACTAATTTAGGGTATATAGTTTGCATACCAAGAACAAATCCAACAAATAAAAAAGAATATGATGATGAATGTTTTATATCTTACGGTTTAGATGAATTAGAAATAATAATAAAAAATTATGGGATATTACCAAATAGGGTTCTTATTGATGTTGCTAATGCACATTCAATAAGAGTTTTTAACTTAGCGAAGAAAATTAAAGAAATATTTGATATAGAATTAATGGTGGGTAATATAGCAAATCCGGAAACTTTTAGATTATATTGTGAAATAAATGTCGACTTTGTAAGATGTGGAATTGGTGGAGGTCAAGTATGCACCACCTCAGCGAATACTTCAATCCATTATCCTATGGGTTCATTAATTAAAGAATGTTACGATATTAAAATTTCAAATGACTCCTCAACCAAAATTGTCGCTGATGGTGGGTTTAAGAATTTTGATGAAATATTTAAAGCCTATAACTTAGGTGCCGATTTTGTAATGCTTGGTGGTATTATAAACAAATCAATTGAATCTTGTGGCGATAATTATCAGTATATTAATGGTGAATATAAAAAAATAAATTATGCAGAATCTTTAGAAAGATTTAATTACGGTGAACTTGTTTTTAAAGAATATAGAGGTATGAGTACTAAAGAAGTACAAAAGTCATGGGGTAAAACTAATATAAAAACATCTGAAGGTATAAAAAAATACAATAAAGTGGAATACACTATAAAAGGTTGGACTGAAAATTTTGAATCGTATTTAAAATCATGTATGTCATATCAAAACAAAAAAAGTATAGAAGATTTTATTGGTAATTCAGAATATGTATTTATCACCCAAAACTCTTTTAATAGATTTAATAAATAATTAATCTACCCTGAATTCATTACCTTCTGAACCAGTAATTTCTTTATCTCTTTTCATACCTTCTTTAATGTATGAACGAATAAGTTTAGATACTGTCATTTTTTTATGATTTGCAACCTTTTCAATTTCTTTGAAATATGCTGGTACAACTCTAAATGATAACATTTGAATTAGTTGTTTGTGTTTCGGCATGTCGGTTTTTGTTTTCTCACCGGTTGCTTGCATTTGTTTATATTTGTCTGATGCCATTTTAAATGTTTTTATATAAATATTTGGAAAACTGAAGAATTTTGATTATATTTGAAAAAACAAAAAAATTATGTCAGAAGAGAACAAAGTACAGGTAAAACAACCCACAGATCCGGTTGTATTAGAGATTGAAGCAAAATATCCAGAAATGACCAGGGAGTTTAAAAAAATTATGAGGGAACAATATGAATTGTTTTGTAAAAAACAATCCAATTATGGACCTGATAACATTTCTTTAGGGAAAGATTTATCAAAACCAGAAGATATTAAATTATCACAAATGGGTTTATTTTTCCGAATGAATGATAAAATTCAGAGAATTAAACAGATGATTGTTTTAAATGCACAAGATAATGTTGGAGAATCGGTTGATGATACTTACCAAGATTTATCCACATATTCAATTATCGCCCAATTAGTTAAAAAAGGTAAATGGGGAAAATAAAAATAAAAAGGGGAATTAAATTCCCCCTTTTTATTATCTGATAAAGTATTTATATTAAACAGAAAACAATGAACGTAAACGTAAATCACCCAACATATATTTTATTTTTAGATAATGTAACTAATGGAATTTTGTCTAACGTTACAGTTAATACATATTTTAGTGTGGTACCTGAAAAAAGGGTTAAAGTACAATACATTGTTCTAAAACTAATGAAAAATCTTATTAAATCAAGAGGAAAATTTAATGATGATGAAATAAAAAGTTTCATTTTAATTCTTATGAAAAAAAATGAGGAACATGAAAATTTTGAACTTGCAGCAATATTACGAGATATATCAAATAATTTTGATACTGTAAATGAATTATCAAAACCATTTAAAAAACCAATGAAAGTTGTTAAAACTGACACTACAGAAAATAACCAACCCCAATAAAATATTGGGGTTTTTTACTAATCTTTCACTATTTCAGCATCAGGTATTTCTCGTAAGAAAAGAAGAATGTCTTGATTTTGATTATGTTTAACAACCATCGGACAATCCCAATATTCTTTTACATCACTTAAATATCCTTCGTTTATTGAGTTCTTATTTACCTTACGGTATATGTAATATAACTTATTATTAAGATTAATTAATTCCTTATTTAAAATCATAACTTTTATTTTTATACAAATATAAGGATAATTTTTTAATAATTAAAATTTAAATCCAGTTAATTTCTCAACATCTTCAACCTTAACTTTATGTGATTCAAGACCTGTTGGTTTATCGGGAGTATTATTAAAAATATAAGCCTGATATTCCTTTGTCTTAACTATATAGATTACTTTCCAACATTTTGTTGGAATTGATAATGAACCAAATTTTTCAGCAACACCAATAGAACCAGCCCAAACTTCAACCGAATCTTGTTTCACTGCAATATCCCTTGTTAATGTTTCCAATGTTTTCCAATCACCAGCGTTTAATGAATGATATTGTGGTGCCATATTTGAAAAATAAAAACATTCACTTAAAACTTCATTACCTGAACATTCGTTACTTGCTGCAGGTGACATATGACCTCTATCAAAACCTTTTAAACCCTTTTCTTTATGGGTTTTATTTGCTAAGTCATAGTCCTTTTGTAGATTTGTTTCAAGTTTTAAGTATGGATCAGGACCAAATTGATCTTTACGAGGTAATTGATTAGGACAAGCATCTTTAGCGGTAGTTTCCCACCATTCTACTAATAATGGATAATGTAACTCTTTACTGTAAAAACTAGTGTAATTTGTGTGGACTAATTTAATAACTTCTTCATTTATTCGTGTGGCAAATCCAAAAGAGAATACTAATACCACAATTAATAATAAAATTTTTTTCATATTTTTTGTTCTTTTATATATTTAAATATATCAGAACTTGTATTTGTTTCAACTTTAAATTCAATAAATGGTATTTTATGTGTAATTAATTTATTTTTAATATCTTCATCAATTTCTTTTGATTCGTTTAAATCTTGAAATCTACCATTCTCATCATAGGAACTATCATCTCTATTTAAAAATATATTTAAGTTATTATATTTTTTAAATAAATTTAAAACAAAATGATCAAAACTTTCATCATAAAACATTGCTGGATATTCTGGTTCTACACTATATCTATCCTTATAAACCATTCCAAGAATAATTGGTGAATCAACTATAATATATTTTACTTTACCATATAACCTACTGATATTTCTATGTTGATTTGCAGTAATATAAAACTGATCTTTAATTGCAGAATGATTTTCTTCCCATGCAACCACCTTTGGAAACTCATATGTTAATTCCACATCCATATGTGATTTTTTCATTTTTGTAAATAATCCAGCTGCTTGTGTACTTTTACCTATACCAGGTCCACCAAAAAAATTAATAATCAAACTCATAACGTATTTTTATTGTACAATAATAATTAAAAAAGTGGAAAAAGAAAAATCTTAATATATTTATTTGATATAAAAATTACTTACAATAATGAGTGGACACGTATGGGAAATTATTGGTACTATTAGTGCCGCAGTTATAACAAGTTTAATAGGACCATTTATATTTGAACACATCAAAAGAAAGGTTTTTAAAGATTATGATATAGTAAAAAAAGACATTGATAAAAATATAATAATTATAGATGATTTATCATCAATGAGAGAAGAATTGGATGGTGATAGGATATGGATTACTCAATTTCATAATGGTGGTCATTTTTTACATTCAAACAAATCAATACAAAAATTCTCAATAACCTATGAAGACACTAAACCTGGTGTTAGTTCCGCAATTTATTTATTTAAAGATATTCCCCTTTCACTTTATTGTAAGGCAATGACAGAACTTGTTAATAATGGTTACATATTCATTCCTGATTTTTTAGATGATACAATTGCAACTTTTGGTTTAAAACCAGCAGCAGAAGCAACAGGAACAAGATCATCATATGTAATTGCATTATATGATATTGCAACAAACAAATGTATTGGAACTTTAGGTATTGATTTTAGAGAACCAAAAAAATTAACAGAAAAGGAAAAACTTTTCTTAATGGATAGATCGTATAGATTAGCAGGTTATTTATCTGTTTTTTTACAATCCAAATAATCGACATATTTATTATTATGAAAAAATATATATTCACAGAAAGCCAAATGAAAAATATTCTTGATAACATAATTCAAGAACATAAAACTAAAATTACCGAACAACATCAACCAACAGGTAAATTCACATTTGCATTTGATAATCGTAAAACTAACTTCCAAGGTGAAATTAAAAAAGATGGATACCTTTATTTATCAACAGAAATGGGTAAAAATTTTAAAGCTGGTCCTTTAGCGAAAGTTCCAACAATTGGTCAAGGAATGGTCACAATTGATAAAAAAGGAACAATTGAAAATGTTTACTTTGGTAAAACATTATTACAATTCGTACCAAATTTCGTAGTTAAACAAATTAATTAAGCATTTTTAGTTAAATTATCAAACACATCAAGTATTTCATTCAACCCCAAATAATCAAAACATTCAGAATATCCTGAGAATGACTCTAAAAGAGGTCGGTATTTTTTTACTGACCTCTTTTTATTTAACTTATCTTTAATCTCTTTTTCCAATTTTTCGGCATCAGGTGTATCTATTCTCCTCAATATGGTTTCAACTTTATAACCATCATATCCATATACCTTACTAAATCTTCTAACGATAAAACGTTTAGACGTAATTCCAACCTTAACAAATAAAGTATCCGAAGATTCTTCCCTAATTAATACCAAATAAAGTGATTTTGGTAACTTTGCAATCTTCTTATATTTTTCTTTTGTTTTTTTACTTAATTTACTTTTAATATATTTCTTAGCATCCTCAATGTTATCAAATTCCTTTTCATCTCTATAAGGATTTATAACATACTTTTTATATTTTTTAAGATATAATGTTTTACCACTATCGACTTTATATTTTATTGATTTTAATGTTTTAATTTGATATATGGAATAATATCCAACTTTTGTGATTAATTCTTCTTGCATATTACATATATAGTTGATTTTATATACAAATACAATATTTATTGTTATATTTATATTATTATGAAAATACAGGAATTGGTTTATAATATTATTGTTGAAGCTGAAATTAGTAACAAACTTTTTCAACAATTAAGTACAAAATGGGGTGTTGCAGATAAAGAAGAAATACAAAAAATTAAAGATTGGTTTGATAGTAAAAGTAGTGGTTTTAATGAAAAAGTTAAAAAGAAATTTTTTGTTAATAAAGATGGTGAAACAATTTCAGGAGAAAATGCATTTACTTATGATGCTGAAAACAAAAAAATATTAAAACCTGGAATTAAAATGATAGAAAGAGAAGTTGACGTTCCTCAAATATTAACTTTTAAAAGAAGATTCCCAGAATTTAATAAACCATTAAAAGACATATTAAGTTATACATTAGATGAAATAAAATTTTTAAGTAAATTATATAAATCTGATTTATTTAAGGTTGAAAACAATGTTGATGAATTTAAAAAAATGATTAATGAATTTAAAACAAATAATTGGATCATTAATGACGATAAAATTAACGATTCATATGAAAAATTATGGAAAGGTAATTTTGGAAAAATATATGACGATAGTAACGGATTTAAAATCTTTTCAATAAAAAATGTTGCAGAATCTAAAAGTTTTGGTTATTATGAAGGGTTTGTTGCTGAAAAATTAAATAAATCACAAAAAAATTATAATGAACGTACCGGTGGTTTCCAAAAATGGTGTATAACAAGAACTGGTGATGATAATATGTGGACATCATATAGAGTCGAAAATCCAAAAACTAATAGAACATTTTATTTTATTTTAGATGAAGATAAAAACCCATTTAAAGGTGAAGAATTAAATAGAAATACAGATAAAACAATTTCATTAGATAATTTATATTATATATCGGCTTTCCAAGCAACTGAACATAAAGATATTAATGATTTTGGTAGATTATCCAATCTTTCAAACCCATATCCTGAACCAACAATCACTTTAGAAAAATTATTAGAAATATACACTAAATTAAATAACGATTTGGAAAATGGTGAAAAGGTTTATTCTTTATTTAAAAAAGTACCATTTAATATTTCAGAATTAGGTGATAAAACAGAAATTAATGTAATTCAATTAATGAATGAAGATCCCACTAGTCCATATGAATTTTCAAAAAGAGAACCAGAAGAAAAAACAAATTATATTGCTGCTGGTAGATATATAACAAAAGGTATTTCATGGAAATCAATGGATGATGAACAAAGATTACAATACATTAATAAATCACAAAAGGAAAATAATGAATACCTAGAAAGATTTCAAACACAAGAACTTTATCTTGCAATTTTAGAAAGTAACTTCTTAAAAGAATTGGAACATAGACTAAAAGACCAATTACATATAGAACATGGTGTTGCAGATATTGTTGCTAATATCATTAAAACAAATTATGAAGTTGTTTGTAAAAGTATTGAACTATCAAAACACCATTTAATAATGTTTAAAGAAAAAGGTAAAAAATTAAACCAAGGTTGTCATGTTGGTTTATTTAATTCAAAAACATTTAAATGGGTATCAGTTGATGGTAATAATTTTTCACCAGATGGTGGATATAAAATTCTAAAAATAATACCACGTATGGATATTGAAAGTAATACAACATATAATGTCGAAATTTATAGTAAAACAAACGATCCAAATGATGAAACTAATTTTGTTGCAATATGGCCAATTTTACACAGACCAATAAAAAGATATTTTTTAACCGGTAAAAAATGGAATGAAATTGAACCTAAATTCAAAAGTAATGATGAAACAATTAAAAAGTATAATCCAAAATTAACAACAGACCCTAATATTGAAAGAAATCCGGAAAATGATGATGATTTAACGGATATAAGAGAAAGTAAAAGAAGAAGATACTAAAAATAAAAAAGGAGTGTTTAACTCTCCTTTTTTTTATCCCAATATTGAATAGTAATGTTTTACTTTACTTCTCCTATCATCTAAACCAATTATTCCACCATTGATTTTTTTAGTTATTCTAACAATAACTTCCTCTGTTAAACCTAAATCAGCAACAGGATTTAATTTCATATTAATCACATATTCCCAACAAGCGGCATCTAATGCATATTTGTTTTCTGTACGTAATAAATCTGCAGTTTCTTCAACACTCTTACCAAGATATTTTGCATATCCTTGATATGCTTCTTTACCAGTTAATTGAAGAAATCCACCACCACGGAAACGGAAACCATCACCAGGATTATTATTACCCATTCTACCACCATATACCGCTTCAGCTAATAACTCTTGGTTTTTAATATAACCATTAGCATTTTTCTTATTACCAGATCCATCCAAATTAAAACGAGATGGCCAAATATCAACAATACGTGAAGGTGTTGAATAATTCATACTCTCAGTCTTAATAGTGAAATCACCACTTTCATGTGCAATTTGTCCTAAGAAATGTGACGCTCTTAATGGAGTGTTAATATCGTATTTCGCAAATGCATCAGGTAAAACATCAAAAATAGATTGAGGAACTTTACCTTTTAATTTGTTTAAATCTAATGACCCACTAGAAACAATCGGTGAAGATTCAGTAACAGTACCAAACATTTTTCCCCAAGTACCATCACCAACAACACCATCAGCAGTTAAACCATTATCTGATTGCCATTTAATAACCGCAGCTTCTGTACCAGGTCCAAAAGAACCATCAGCAGTTAATCCTAATTTTGTTTGGAGTTTTTTAACGTCATCTCCTGTTGACCCTTTTTTTAATAACATAACTTTTTTTAAATAAATATTTATTATTTTATGAAATTTTCTATATTTATAAAAGACCTTGTGATTGATGTCCTAGTGTACTTAGATACATTTGAGTTGGAATTAATACCAACAAATAGGGAATCAAATACAAAAAAAAATATAAGGAAATGAATACAACAATCAATGGGTATGCTTCTCCCACTGCGTTTGTTTCAAAAGGAAAACAACGCTTAAAGCAGTACAATGACACCGTATACCTAAACAACGGTGATGAGTTCGAAATAGAACTATTTAACCCCACAAAATCAAAAGTCTTAGCAAAGATCGAATTAAACGGAAATTCAATAGGAAACGGTATTATATTACGTCCTGGTGAAAGAATTTATCTTGAAAGATACTTAGACGTTGCAAAAAAATTCTTATTTGAAACTTATAATGTTGAAGGTTCAAGTAATGAAGTTCAAAAAGCAATAGTCGATAATGGTTCAGTACAAGTTAAATTCTATCATGAATATGTTACACCAACATATTATGGTAATTCTTTAATATTAAATGGTGGTTCATATAATAATGGTACATATGATAGGAGAATAACATATAATACAACAACTTTAGGTTCCGGAAATCTTTCAACATTCACATCTACTAATACCAATATTGTTGGTTCAAATGCAACATTTACCAGTACAAATAGTAGTTTACCATTTACAGGTACATTAAGTGATACCAAAAAATCATTATCAACAAATGATTCAATTGAAACTGGTAGAATTGAAAAAGGTTCTGATTCAAAACAAAGTTTTACATACAATAACTCAAGTTTTAATAGTTGGGAGTCATATACATCAAAATGGAAAATTTTACCATTATCACAAAAACTTTTGGAGAAAGAAGATATTAAAGTTTTCTGCACTGAATGTGGAACAAAAAAGAAAAAAGATTCACATAAATTTTGTCCAAATTGCGGAACAAAATATTAAATAAATAATTCACAAGGTCATAAAAAAAGGGAAGTGTTAAATACTTCCCTTTTTTGTTATCCACATTTTTATAATTTATTTATATTGAGTATTATGTGCACCACAATATGTACATATCGGTAATGACTTTTTACCCTTATGTATTGTTTGCGTAAATTTTTTATTACATTCCCTACATTTCAAAAACCTCTCATTTTTTGGATCATTGTCATGCCCACACTTATGACATTTATATTTATCCTTACCACCATCTTTTAAACTCCATTTCCATTTACAATTATCACATAATACATAACCATCTTTAATTGTTTCAGTAATTAAATTTTTAATTTGTTCTTCTGTTAATATTATTTTCATTATCCTATTTCAATATTTTTAATGTCTGATATTCTTATATGTTGCAATTTTAATGTACCTGATGATAATTTACTAAGTTCACCATTTTGATTCAAATACATAAACATATAATATAAATATTTTGGATCTAATATATCCCTAGCAATCACCTTAACCCCAATATGTTCAGGATTAAATTCATTTGTCGGTTTACCAACACTCATCTTATCCCCCTTCCTAATTAACCAAAAATCAGCATCCTCAAAATTTATCTTAAATTCACATAAATCCCCTATCGTCATATTAATTTATTTTTTTAAAAAATTGTATTTTATTATACCCCAATTCTTTTTTAACAAATACAGGTGAATATGGAAACTCCTTTTTAATCCATTCATTTATTCGGATAATAAGATGATCTGTCACAATGTCATTCTCAGTTGTATATGATTTACTAAACCCCTTTTTATATAGTTGTAAATTAAATCCCTTTAATACACATCCCTTAACAAATAAATCATCATCATTAAATTCCTCATTGATTATTCCTTTTAATTGTTCTTCTGTGATTATAATTTTCATAATATATAAATACTTTAATACATAATAAAAAACCCCCATTATTGGGGGTTTCCTATCATCTTTTCTATCTTTTTGGACATCTCTATTAGATCATCTAAATAACCAGGTAAAATACCATATTCATTTAATATCCTATCTATATCATCCGTAATCAATTCCAATTTCCTAACATTATCAGGCATTTCACGAACATCATACATATCAATAATATTAAAATATTTTGAATGCTTACCTGACATAATCCTATGGTTAGTTTCCATCTTTTCATGTAACTGAATATATAGTGATCTATCATCAATAATATTCTGAATACTTACATTACTTACTTTACCCAAATGAGAATTTAAAATGTTTTTAAATGATGATAAATCATTACCAGCTTCCATAACAAACTTATCAATCATTTCTGGATTGTAACTTATTATAGATTCATTCAATACCCTATATAGTATCTTGTCCGTTTTATTATCAAATATTTTTTTCTTCATCCTTACCAAGTAACTAAATAAGAAGCATATGTCCCAATATCATTATAACTAGTAGTTACCTGATAACCATTTGCTTGTAATAAACCTAATACAGTAGAATCAACATACTGATTATCTATTCTAACGAAATTTATACCCAATGCAGTTGCACCAGTAATTAATGAATTAACATATGTACACCCAGTTCTTGTTGCCAAAGATGCTGCATTTGATGTTGCTGCCGATTGTAAAGCCATAATCTCTCTTTTATATTATAAATATATCAAAAAATTGAATATTTATGTAGTATGATCAAATACTTTTCACAAATATTATCTAAGTTTTCTGTTAAACAAAGAATAACAGCATTAATCATATTATCCATCGTTCTTGTAATTATTACATTAGGTCCAATTATTATAAAAACCCTTGATCCCGGTACCAAAGAACTAAAAACAAGAATAGATAACCAAGATAAAGAAATAATACGTCTTAATAAAAATATGGATTCTGCCAATATTAAAATATATACCCTTAACCAAACAATCATTCAAAATCAAGAAGAATGCACAAATAGAGTTATTGAACGTGAAAAAGAAATTTCAAAAATGATTGATAAACTAATTAAAAAATCAATTGAACCAAAATATTCCTACACACCAAAAAAAATGGTTAGTTTTAATAATATAAATAAATTTGATTCATTACCTAAAGTTGCAGCATATATCCCAGAAACAAATAATACTTTAATTTCTGATCTAATATTACTTCAAGGTAAAATTACAGAGCATTAAAAAACCCTCATTTGAGGGTTTATATATCAAAACATTTTATATTTCCTTCTTTGTCATATCCAAAATTTCCATCGTGAATATCTAAAGTACTTCCCTTAATTGGTGCAACAACACTATTAAGTTTATGTAAAAAATTTAACCATTTAACAAATAACTGATATACACCCCTATCCATATTTTGGATTGTACTTATCACCCTATTATCATATTCCTCATCCAATATACAGTTAATAAACACATCATTTATATTATTATCCTCATCAATCAAACCAGCATCAGTTAATAGTAATGTCATCTCAGACCACTCCTCTTTAACTCTCTTGGTATTCAATTTGTCCATCTCAACATACTTATAATCATGTCGGTCTTTTAAAATACCAACCCTATATATATTCGGAAAATATTGTGGATATTTTTTAAATATTGGCAACCATTCATCAACAAAGTGAGGATGACCAACCTTAAATACAATATTGGGATTCTTCTTTGAATCATATATCATATGTTGAGTTCCCTCCATACTAAAAGGATCTTTTCTTCTAGTAACCAATTCAGATAAAATACCCCTTAATTGTTCCTCACTTAATATTATTTTCATTATATTTTATATGTTTGTTTATAATCTTCCCAAAGTTCTTTAACTAAAAGTTTTTTTGCGTAATCAACAGTATATTTTTCAGGTCCATTAGGATTATTTATATTATTACCAACCATTTTACTTATTTTCCTTTCTTTCAATCCTGTCATAGGATTTATACCAAATATTCTTAATATATTATATATTCTTCCGTTTCCTTGTTTATTATTGGTAATCATAAATTCAGGTTCAATAATTAATCTAATCCATTTTAATCTATTAACCCATAAATGTAATTCTTTCATTACATTTCTAAATGTTAATTTTTCCTCATTAGACGAATCCAAATATTTTTTAAATTGATTTTTAACTTTTTCCAATTCAATGAATAAAAATTTTCTTTCATCATTTGAATGATCCTCCTTAAAGTTATCATTTTCTATGAACGCATCTATATCGTTATGATTATATATACTAAAATATGATTCACTAATCACATGTTTTAATTGTTCCTCACTTAATATTATTTTCATTACTTAACTATGTTTAATTATTAATTCACCCAATACCTCAATTCTTCCAACCAATTTCTGAAACTCAATCTGACTTAACTTCTCCATTGAACATAACTTATCCAAATGTTCCTTATACTCCTTCTTAGATTTCTCCAAATCAAACTTACCTTCAGACGCTCTCTTATAATAAGGTAACTTAACGTGAAAATGATGATACGTTAACATAGAAGGTCCACCCTTCTCCTTAGCACCATCAGCAATCTTTGTCGCACCTTTTAATCTAGCACCAGAAAACTCCTGAAACTTATCCTCCTTACCCTCAATGATTAAATCAAAAATTTTCATTATACAAATCTTCTAAAAATACCTTTTATTTTTTCAACAGATTCATTCATTGGAACATATCCACATTCCTTTATCTCATGACCCTTAAACTTTCCTAATTGACCACTATCAAATTTAATCCCATAAAGATAATCCCCCTCCGGTGATTTAAATATGTGATGAATCCTTCCAGTACCTATGTCATCATGTTTAATCTTATCATCAACACGATGTCTATCACTCTTATCCACCATCATCATACCTTTAACATCATCATAATAATTCTCATCCAATTCACTATCAATGTCAATGTCTTTCAACCCATGATGTCTTTCCTGATAATCATCATAATCATCATTCTCAACACTTGAATTATCAATAAATGGTTCAGATATATCGTCCATTTGTTCTAGCAACACCTTTAGTTGCGATTCCGTAATTTTAATTTTCTTATTCATAACATATAAATATCATTATAAAATAAAAAACCCACCAAACGGTGGGATTTAATGTGTTACATACCAGTTAATCAAAAACATCGTTATACCGATTAATACCGACACAATTGTGTTAATTTTCTCTTTCATAATTAATAAGTTTTATTTAATTTATTTATGGGTGTCTTATCCCCAACATACCTAGTTGATTCAATCAAGGAATGACCATATGATCTTAATCCCTTCTTTATTGATACCAAAAATTGTTTTAAAATTCTTTTCATACCAATAAATATAAACAATACCCACAAATAAAAAAACCAACTTTCTAGTGTTTTTATGATCTCCAAACTAACACTTTAACCAAAAAATTCCATTTTTTAAACTTAAACCATATCATATTTAATGTTATTTTTTCCCATCGCCAAACTATCTAACCCAGCCAAAAATTTTACAAAATCAGGAAAACCATCTCTAGCCCATAACACAATCATATACTGCATATCACTATTTTTTACCCTACCAAAAAATACATCCTTAAATATCATCGGATCAATACTCTCACCAGGTTTTATCCCATACTTCTCCCTTATTGACTGAACCCTAGAACTTATCTCACTAGTATTAAAAACATACTTATTACTAAACGCATCACCCCTATTACCAATACCCAAATAATACATTACATAATGTTTTAACTCATCATCACCACCACTCAAATTAAATGTCCTCTTAATACTCCCCACAGCATTATTAATAATATCCCCCCTGTTGAAAATACTAATCGATTTCATCTGACTATTCCTAGTTAATCCCGTTATCATACTGTCAGGATTTAATGGCAATATAAATGATAACTGATGCTGAATCTCATGAACCAATATATTTAATGGACTCTGGTCCACCTTATTACCATATCTCATATAAACATCACAATTAACATGTATCTTATAATCACCACGTGTTGATGTGGCATAATCATTTTGACCCTTAGAATCATAAGTCATCGTTACCCTATCCAATATACCCACCCACTTCGGAATATATTCATTCATCACAACATCAACACTAATACCATTATTCTTTGCAATCTTCTCAATTGTTACCGGATTCTTTAACCAATCCTCCCAATATTTTTTCGCTTGAGTAAACACATCATTGGAAAATAATTGCTGACACCCTTTTATATCCGTCTGCTCATTTATAATCCCCCTTAACTGATTTTCACTTATTATTATTTTCATATATCATAAATATAAAAAAACCTCACATTTTATTGTGAGGTTTTTATTTTATTTTGAAAAATTTAATGGTTTAAATTGCTGAAAAAAATGTTAAACTAACATCAGGTATTAAAAAAGATGATAAAAAAAATTATGTTTCCACAAATGATATCGAAAAATTGGAAAATGTCGGAATTAAATATATGGGAATCTGCGACGGGTATCAAATATTCGAAACCCCAAATAAATTAAAAGATGATGAAAACGCATGGAAAGTTTATAAAACAATCCTAGCAAATTGCGCAGGAAGAGACCAAGGCGCATCAATACAAATTTGCACAATGGGAGGATATTATCACTTTAAACATTATCTAGACTTATATCCAAATTCTTCATATTTCACAATATATAATCTGAGTGACCCATTATCACCATATCAAATACATTTTGAATCAAACCAATTTATGGATAAAAATAACCAACAAGCTTTATAAATTATGAACCCAATAGAAATAATAAGATTCATCTCAAAAAATCGTCCAGATCATTATCCAATGGATAAAATACGCAAAGAATTAAAAAATATGTTACAACCAAAAGATAATGAAGGATATGAAGATGAAAACGGAATGCAAGGTAGGTGGATAAATAAAGATGGTAGTATTTTTACCTATAAAAACGATAAAAGAGAAGGACAATATTATATTTATGATCGTCATAAACAAGAATTAAAAGAAAAAGGTACATACGTTAATGGTAAAAAAAATGGACCATTTGAAATATATAATGAAAATCGTTTAAAAGAAAAAGGAATATATAAAAATGATCATAAAGATGGATTAGTTGATTTTTATTTAACATATCGTCCTAATGAATATCCTTTTATGTCAGCAACATTAGGAGAAGATAATATTACATATAATGGACCATTTATACATTATAGAGATAATGGTTCAATATATATGAAGGGAACATATGTTAATGGAGAAAAAAATGGACCATTTGAAATATATTATGATGATGGAAAAATATCGGAAAAAGGAACATTTATTAATGGAGAAAGAAATGGACCATTTATAGATTATGATAAAAATGGATTAATATCTTTAAAAGGAACATATGTTGACAATAAAATAAATGGACCCTTTGAAACATATTATAATGGTGAAATATATCAAAAAGGAACATATCTTGATGATGAAAAACATGGAACAGTTGAAATATATATAAACAATCATTTACATGAAAAAGTAAAATATGTCAACGGACAAAAAAATGGACCCTTTGAATCATATAAAAATAATGGTGAAATATATCAAAAAGGAACATATCTTGACAATAAAAGAAATGGACCCTTTGAAACATATTATAATGGTGAAATATATCAAAAAGGAACATATGTTGACAATAAAGAAATAGAATTAAAATATGTATAAAAAAACCCACATTTTATTGTGGGTTTTAAACTTACTCAATCTCAAAATTCTCAGGACCATAATCACTAATCTTCTCCCTAACCAATTCCTGATTATCCCTAAACTCTACCTCATCAAAAAACCTCTCACGATCCGTCTCAAATAATTTCGCCTGTTCATCCGTAATCTTAGCACTATAAAATGCCGTAGTAGAAAATGTTTCTACCCATGTAATCTTTTTTCCCATATTAATTTTTTTTTCAAATATAAGAAATAATCACAAATTTCCAAAAAATTCTGGAAAATTTTTTTTTCATTTATAGGATAAAAAAGTCAACTTCCAGATTTTTTCCGGAAAAATTTCACTCACGTAACTGATGGGGGTGTACAGACATCAAAATACCCCTTATATAAGGGGGGATACGGTAGGGGGGAGGGGGGATTTTAAGGGAGGGAGGGGTGATGAGAGGATAAGGGGGAGGGTATAAATAAGTTTTGGCAGTGGGGGAGGTGTTCCACGTGGAACATTTATTTTTATATCTACTGCCAAAACAATTATTCCCCGTGAGAACAGGTCTTTCGTCATCTGAAGGTATGTGAATAATATGTGGATAACTTTATGTTGTATGGTATTATAAAAAGTATTATCTTTGTATCCTAAAATTAAAGTAAATGAAAAAGATTTTATTAGTTGTTTTGGTTGGGATGTTATTAACAAGTTGTGTGGGTTATAGAGGTGGGAGTTGTTGTCCTGCGAACTATAAAATAACTGATTATTATAGTGGTAGAATTTATAATTGTGGACCACATTAATATAATTTTAACAAATTATATTTGTTTGGTAATTATAAACCTCTTATCTTTGTATCCTAAAATTAAAGTATATGGAAATGATTGAGTTAAAAATAGGGAATAATGAAATAAAGTATGTTAATCCTCAACATATTTTATCAATCTTTAAAAATCAACACGATAAATTTGTTGTTGAAACTCTTAGAGAAAAGTATTATTCCGATGAAGTAAGAAAATGTAGATTACAATTTTCGGGTAAAATAATCTCAACAATTTCAATAATATAAAACGATAGTATATGAATAATTGTAAAACTTGTGTATATTGGACAAGGTTTAAAAATACCAATATGGGTCAATGTGGACTTATTGATTTTTATTATGGATATAGTTTTAAGGATGATGATATTGGTGTAGATGTAGAAGTTTCTGATGATTCAGGTTTATCTATCACTGTAAAAACAGGTGAAAATTTTGGTTGTATTAAACATGAAATAAAATAATATATGTCAAATAGAAATAATTTAAGTCCGAGTTCACATGCAAAATGTAGTTGTGGTCGTATGTCCACAATAGGTGAATGGAAAAGTGGTATTGGTATTACAGGTGGTTATAAATGTCCCGATTGTATATACCGAAAACCATTGACAAGAGAAGAGTATTACAAATCGTTTAATATGGTTAAACCATCAACGAGTTCATAAGAAGTTAGTTACGGTTTGTGTAAAAACCGAATATAGTCCTCACAGAAATGTGGGGATTTTTTTTGTACTTAAGATCCAGAGTCGGAGCTTGCTTAAGATTGAAATTGTTTTGGCAGTATTACATATTTGTTTCACGTGGAACAGTTATATAATACTGCCAAAACAATTATTCCCAGTGTGAACAGGTCCTTGACCTCAGAAGAAATGTGGATAACTTTATCTTATATGGTATTAGATAAACCCTTATCTTTGTATTCTAAAATTAAAGTATATGAATAATGATTATTTAACACAAACACATTTCTTACCAATCAAAAACTATTCAAATGTTAGATGTTTGAATGGTTCTGCACATATTAAAAGAAGTACAGATATAAATAAAGTAACGTGTCCGTTATGTTTAAATGAAGAAACACATAAAAGTTTTTGGAAAGAAAAAGAAAATGATGGTAGATATATTAATCCATTAACAAGAAATTAACAAATTATATTTGTTTGGTAAGTATAAAACTATTATTTTTGTAACCTAAAATTAAATTATATGAAAAAGATTATTCATGTTAACACAAAAACAAAACAAATCGAACACAGACATTTTTCTGGTGTACATGGTGACATTTTTGAATTGGTAGGTAAAAATGTTGAAAATATAACAGGTCTTAGGGTTCAATCTCCAAGTGGTAAACTATTTACCATTTTTCATGACGTTGACCAAAATATGTACAAATACAATAATTATGTTGTATTTTGTAATACAATGATATGGGGTGATATGGTTATTGTATCATTAACACCTGACCAAATGGAATTTAATAACGTATCAAAAGAAGATTTTGAAGTACTTAAACCTTTGTTTGATTTTGAGTAATCAAGATATTTTCTAACAATTAAAAAACGAGTATATGAACACAAAAAAAATTTTTAAAAGTAAGTATTTTAGTATTATGATTTTTTGGTTTGGTGTGATGTTTGGTTTATTGTATGAACATCCTAATAGAACTTTGATTATTATCATTTTATGTTTTCACTTTGAGATAAGATTCAAAAATAAATTTGTTTGGTAAATATAAAAACCTTACTTTTGTGGTCTAAAATTAAAATATATGAAATTTATTAAAACAAGAGAAGAAAAGTCAGTAGAAGAAATTATCAATTCAATGGGTAAGAAACCTATTGAGGAAAAGAAGTTGGAACATTTTTCAAGGGAGTTTCAACCCGACATTTTAAAGATTACAAGTGTGTTAGTGTCATCTGAAAATGATACACATATAAAAGTATCTGAACGAATGTTTGAATTGTTGAAAAGAAAATGGGATGGAGTATTAACTACCTCCGCGACTTTAACAATCCTTTTTAAAGAAGAAGAAAGACGTTTTAAAGTGTTGGTATCAAATACCATAGAACGTATTAAAGTGTCACAACGTGAAACAAACAATCACGAGTTTTTCTTAATTGATATGAGTAAAATTGGAATAGATTAAAATTTTTCATATACAAGCAATCGTTTAATCCTGATGTTTCTACATCGGGATTTTTTTTGTCCAATAAAACTTGAGTCCCCTCAGTGCACTGAAGACCCCGAAATATGTTTTGGCAGTAAGATTTAAAAACGTTTCACGTGGAACATAATTTAATACTGCCAAAACATATTCTACCATGGAACCAGGTTCCTCGACTCCAGAACCAGTGTGGATAACGTGTGGATAACTTTAATGAAATAAATTTGTCCGGTAAGTATGTAGGTTGTACTTTTGTATCGTCAATGAAAGAAAGACATTGATATTATTTATTTGTTTATTACCAAAAATCGGGGACAGGAGAAAATCTGAACAACATTAAAAATGGTTAAAACACCACAGGTACTTTTCACGAAAAATTTGGATATGTTCAAATTTTCAGATGTAAACAGAAGGTTCGATACACCCTTATCAAAAAATCGTATCAAAAGAATATCAACCTCAATGAAAGAGGATGGGTTATTGGTATCCCCAATTATTGTTACTTCAAAATACTTTGTTGTTGATGGGCAACATAGATTAGAATCGTCAAGATTGGTTGGTTGTGGTATTCATTACATTATTGACCATTCAATACCGAATACACCAAAAGGGATATTCAACTCCGCCCGTAAGTATAACCAACATAGTAAAGATTGGGGTAAAGGGGATTACATTAATGGATTGTCAAATCAAGGTAATGACAATTACACACAGTTGGAACAATTCCGTAAAGAATTTCCGATGTTCAGTTTGAGTGAGTGTATTATGTTACTATTGAATAGTGGTACACGATACATAAACAAGATGGACTTCGCCGAAGGTAAATTCCAAGTATTATCTTACGAAAAGGGTAAAGAATGGGGTAATAATATCCTATCATTGAAACCTTATTTTGAAAAGGGTTATAATCGTTCCGTTTTTGTCCGTACATTAATGACAATAGTGGAAAAGAAACCCGAATTTGATTTTTCACGTTTTTATCACAAAATGTTACTAAACCCAAGTAAGATGAAACTTTGTGGAGATAAAAGTACATATCGTCAAATGATTGAAGATATTTACAACTTCAAAAGTCGTGGTGATGATAAGTTAAACCTAAGATTTTAAACTTTTGGTAATAGTTGATAAATAGGAAAGTCCTCATCGAAAGATGGGGATTTTTTTTGTCCAAGAAAACTTGAGTGGACTGACGTGATCTGGAATTCTGGATCATGAATTGTTTTGGCAGTAAGATTTAAAAACGTTTCACGTGGAACATAATTTAATACTGCCAAAACTTATTCAAACTCAGGTTCCAGTCCTGTGACCCCAGAACCAGTGTGGATAACATGTGGATAACTTTATACCAATAATGTCAAAATAAAATTGTATCTTTGTATCCTAAAACATAAGTATATGACACAGATTACACAAACACAGTTAGAAACCCTTTTAATGGGAGTTGAAAAAAGTACCTTTGTAAATATCACAATGGAAACTAAAGTAAGAATGAACAAAACAAATAACCCTTTTTTTGATAAGGTTATTAAAAGAAGTAGTTGTAATTACCTAATAGGTAACGATTACGAAAAAAGAGTTCAATCTAATGAGAAAAAAGAAGGGTTGGAAGGTGATTTTGAGAGTGGGGAATTAAGGGGTAAAAAACACGTTAGTAAGTGTGTTTTGGTGGACACTAAGACTGAACAAACCCACTACCTAATGGTAGAACGTTTTGACGAAATACCTCCAAAAAGTGAGTTT